>Ga0079225_10000435_pt1 | contig 22582 bp, 21 predicted proteins | sample Poulit2012_FD_76344 | JGI IMG/M metagenome (GOLD analysis project Ga0079225, IMG submission 76344) | Agricultural soil microbial communities from Georgia to study Nitrogen management - Poultry litter 2012 | ecosystem: Environmental > Terrestrial > Soil > Agricultural land | place: USA: Georgia... | reverse complement strand
TGTGAGCCGGCTCATGCCGCGCCTGAAGAAGGCAAGCTTCGGTTCGGTCACCACGGTGCCTTCCACTGTTATCGACGCCTCATGTTCCGCTTCCCTCAAATCCACAACCGACTGGTTCACATAGCCTGTCGGCAGATGGAATACGACATCGTTGACATCATGTATACCGAGCGCATGAAGTTTTTCTGCAGTTTTTTCACCTACACCATTCAGCTGGCTGACACTTGTTTTTGATGTGATGACTTCATACATCGCGCTCATTTTATTCTTCTCCGAAAATTTCCTGCATCAGACGGTTGCCTGTAGGCGTTGCAGCAAGGCCGCCGCGTCCCGTTTCACGGAGCGCTGAAGGCATTGTCAGACCGATCTTGTACATCGCCTCTACCACTTCGTCCGCCGGAATTCTTGACTCGATGCCGGCAAGCGCCATATCCGCCGCCGTCAGTGCGTTTGAAGCACCGGCTGCGTTCCTTTTGACACATGGCACCTCAACAAGCCCCGCAACAGGGTCACAGACGAGTCCGAGCATATTTTTAAGAGCAATCGCAAACGCATGGCCGGACTGTTCCGGCGTGCCGCCTGCCGCTTCAACAAGGCTTGCAGCAGCCATCGCACTCGCACTGCCGACCTCAGCCTGGCATCCGCCCGCCGCACCGGAAATGCTCGCGTTGTTCGCAACTACAAAACCGAATGCACCGGATACGAATAAAAATCTGACCATATCTTCTTTTGTGAGTTCTCTCTGTTCATTCAACGCAAATAAAACACCCGGCACCACTCCGGCAGAACCTGCCGTCGGTGTCGCACATATTTTACCCATTGCCGCGTTCACTTCGTTCGTGCTGACAGCATAGGCGATCGCAAGCAGGTTCATGTCACCGCTTAAGCCTTTGCCGCTCTCGATGTATTTCTTCATCTTCACTGCATCGTGTCCGGTCAGGCCCGTCTTGCTCGCCACACCGCCGATGCCTTCATCCACTGCATTCTGCATGACATCAAGGTTGCGCTCCATGTCCTGATACACTTCCAGGTATGAGCGTTTTGAAACTCTCATTTCCTGTTCCATCATGATTTCACTGATGGATTTATTTTCGGAATTCGCCATATCTATTAATTGTGCAATACTATTGAACATAATATTACCTCCTGGATATTAATCGTCAGCCATTTCAATTACACGCTCAACACCGTCTATGCTCTCCACTTCTTTAATGACCGATTCACTGATCTCTTCATCCAGCTCGATCGTCATAAGGGCGATATCTCCCTTTTCTTTTCTCGAAACATTCATCTGGCTCACGTTGATTTCATTATTGCCGAGCACAGTCGTCACCCGCGCAATCGTTCCGAATGTATCTTCATGGAATACGAGCAGTGAATGATAGTTGCCCGAAATATTGATTTCATAGTCATTGATGCTTACAAGTTCGATCTTGCCTCCGCCGATGGAAATCCCTTCGAGCTTCAGACGGTCATCGCCTTTGACCAGGTCGACAATCGCAGTGTTCGGGTGGCTCCTCTCTTCATCATGCAAAATAAAATCCGACCGCAGATTTTGTTCTTCTGCATATTCTTTCGCTTTGATGATACGGCTGTCGTCGGTATCAAATCCGAGCAGGCCGCCGATCAGTGCGACATCGGTGCCGTGCCCCTGGTAAGTATCTTTAAATGAGCCGTACAGGTGTATGTCCACATGATCCGGTGTATGTCCAAACAATTTTCTACCAAGCAGTCCGATGCGCGCGGCGCCGGCTGTATGCGAAGAAGAAGGTCCGACCATCACCGGGCCGATAATATCAAAGACACTTTTATATTTCATAATATAACCTCCATTTGCAAAAATACCACATCAGTCTTCTCACTGATGTGGCATACGAACGTTCTGGCATCTATTCGACAGAAACCAGGTAACTGTAAACTGGTTGTTGACCATCATGCACTTCAAATTCGACTTCGTCGTAAGTGCCTTTCAATTTCTCGATGATCGGACCGGCTTCATCTTGCGATCCTTCATCACCGATGATGATCGTCACAATTTCACTTTCATCATCCAGCATATTGACGATCAGGCTTTCCAAAGTTTCACTCTTGGAATCACTCGCTAAACTGATTTTACCATTATTGATTCCCATGTGCTGATCTTTTTTTATTTTGAGGCCGTCGATCGATGTATCGCGGACTGCATATGTGACCTGGCCGGTCTTCACATGCTCGAGTGCTGCGTTCATCGATTTTTTGTTGTCGTCAAGCGTTGCATCCGGTGAAAACATCAGCATGCTTGACAGTCCTTCGGGTATGGACACGGTCGGAATGACGACTGCCGGGATGTCCAGCATCTGCTGCGCCTGTTCTGCCGCCATGATGATATTTTTATTGTTTGGTAAAATGATGACCTGTTTGACATCGTCATCTTTGATCGTGTTCAGAATATCCTCTGTGGAAGGATTCATCGTCTGTCCGCCGTTGATGACGTGCGTCACGCCGACACTTTCGAACAGCGTCTTGATGCCGTCTCCGGAAGACACGGTGATGATTGCGGTATCATAGGACTGGCGCTCTTTATTTTCCTCAGTCCCTTTACTCTGCTTTTTAGATTGGATATCCCTGAACTGCTCGCGCATATTTTCGATTTTCATCTTGATCAGTTCACCGTATGATGAACCGTATGTCATAGCTTCGCCGGGCGTTTCCGTGTGGACGTGCACTTTGACGATTTCATCGTCAGAGATGACAAGCAGAGAATCGCCGAATTCACTCATCTCGTTGCGGAAATCCTCTTCGTTGAAACTGCGCTTGCCGTCTTCGAAACGCACCATGAATTCTGTACAGAAACCGTACTCGATATCTTCCACTGTCATGAAATCATCAAATTCGTGGTGGTCATTGACGAAAGTATCCGTATCGACAGCGTCTTTTGACACTTCGACCTTCTCACCTTTTAAAGCGGCAAGAAAACCTTCATATACATAGAGAAGACCCTGTCCTCCGGAGTCCACGACGCCCACTTCCTTCAATACAGGAAGGAGGTCCGGTGTGCGTTCCAGAGAAACTTTCGCCTCCCCGACCACAGCTTCCATGACTTCTATGAGCGAGTCGGTATTCTCTGATGCTTCAACCGCTTTTTCACTTGAATCTTTCGCCACTGTAAGTATTGTACCTTCGACAGGCTTCATCACTGCCTTATAGGCCGTCTTCACACCCTGGTCCAATGCGTTTACGAAAATTTTCGCATCCACATTCTCCTCGTTTTCAATCGCCTTCGAGAATCCGCGGAACAACTGTGACAGGATGACACCAGAGTTTCCTCTTGCGCCCATCAGCAGACCTTTGGAAAAATGTTTACCCATTTCTCCGACGTGCTCTATTTCTTTATCTTCGACTTCCATGGCACCTGAAGTCATTGATAAGTTCATGTTAGTTCCAGTGTCACCATCTGGCACCGGGAAAACATTCAATGAGTCAACATAATCAGCATTCTGCCTTAAATTATCAGCGCCGCTTAAAATCATATCCTTGAAAATTATACCGTCTATAGTATTCATGATATCGTCTAAATCCTCCCAGCCTACTCGTCCGTATTAATCATTCTGACACCTTGTACATGAATGTTAATCGTATTTATAGTCAATCCAAAAGTTTTTTCCAGTCTGTATTTTACACTTGTCTGTATATTATTTGCGACTTCCGAGATTTTTACACCATATCCTACTATGATATATAAATCAACATCCAAAAGCCCGTCATTGTTCTCTACTACCACTCCGCGGGAGTAGTTTTCTTTCCCGAGAAGTTCGGCAAAGCCGTCTCTTACCTGATGTTTCGATGCCATACCGACCACACCGTAGCTTTCCACCACGGCACTGCCGGCGATATTTGCGATGACATCTATCGCAATATCGATGGAACCAAGTTCGTTTTTAATTTCGAGTGTCATTACTTCGCCTCCAATACATCATTTAATTATAATCAATAACATCTGTGAATTACAAGATGTAAAAGTATGTTTTTACAAATTTATTTATAAATTCCCCTTCGTATTTACATGAACATATATTCCCATTATAATTTATTGCGTTGCAAGTTAAAAGCATTATCGGCTGAATGATGACTTTATTATACGGATAATGAAAGGTCTGATCCGGCACAGCCCTGTTTAAGAACTTATGAAGTCATTGATGTATAGCGATTCCCACTAGACACAGCCTGATAATTAATGTATTATATTATAGTATGTTGATGAAGATACAATCAAATTAAAATGAACTTTGTTAATAAAGGAGATGTACGATATGACTAAACAATGCTACTATACTGGACGTAAAAGCGGCACAGGCAACAACCGTTCACACGCTTTGAATGCAAGCAAAAGACGTTTCGGTGCCAACCTGCAAAAAGTCAGAGTTATGGTCGACGGCAGACCACAAAGAGTATGGGTTTCAGCTCGTGCTTTAAAATCAGGTCTTGTTGAACGCGTTTAATTTTTAAAATGAAATCCCCCCTCCACTCCGGACCCCGGTTCAGCAGACGAGGGGGTTTTTATTTTGTGAGGGGTGTGGGGGTTGGCGGCGGTGATCTGATTTATGCCGGCGGCTGCTCACTTGGCATCATATTTCGAGCTGAGTGAGCAGATTTTTTCATGTCAGCCGTGCAGTTACGACATTTTCACCCGCCATCTACACACCTGAGCCTCCCAAATGTGCAGTTACGGCTTTTCCCTTCTCCATCTACACACCTGAGCCTCCTAAATGTGCAGTTACGACATTTTCACCCTCTATCTAAACACCCACACATCAAGCCTCCTCTCCACACATAAAAAAACAGCCCTTCCGGGCTGCTCACTATAAATTAAATGATATTGATGATATACACCATGATCATGCCGACAAAGATTGCGGGAATCATGTTCCCGACGCGCATCTTTGTGATGTTCATCATGTTCATGCCGATTGCAAGCAGGATGACGCCGCCTGTGGCGCTGACCTGGAAAATGACCTGCTCCAGTATTTCATCGGGCACGACGACTGCGATGCCCTGTGCAGACAGTATGATGATTGAAATGTAAATAAACGCCGGTACACCTGAGATGATGACCCCGAGACCGTATGTTGTGGTCATTACGGTTGCGATGAAGAAGTCCATCATCGCTTTTGTATATAGAACGTCGTTCGAGCCGCGGAGTCCGGCATCGAGACCGCCGACGATCGCCATGGCGCCGACGATGAATACTAATGTGCCGGAGACGAAGCCCTGCGACAGGTTACCGGAGTGCTTGTCACCGAGTTTGATTTCCATCCAGTGGCCAAATCTGTTGAGGAGTGATTCCAGCTGGACGACTTCACCAATGATCGTTCCGATGATCAGACTGAGCAGTGTGACGATGATCGCTTCAGCACCGACGACCATCTGGATGCCCAGTGTCATAATGACCAAGGCCTGAATTTTCATTATGGAATCTTTGATCGTTTCTGGTATGAATGTAAATATAAGACCGAGAAGACCCCCGACGAAAATGGCGAGGGCGTTCACTACAGCACCGAGTAGTATCATCATGACACCTCCAACTAGTCATTAGATTGAATCATTAAAATCGGCTCTGATGTTTCAACAGAGCCTTTCTCCCCTGTAAATTCATTACTGATGGTGAGGGTTGAGCCCAGGGAAAGCTTCGTCCCCTCCAGCGGATATTTAAACTGTTCGAGTGTCAGCACGGTTCCGTCATACATCGGAAGGAATGATACATACTTCATCTCCCCCTCCTTCGACACTTCATGCCGGCCTTCATTCAAAAGCTCCACAACATTCTGAGTGTCGATGATACGGATTTTGACATCCGTCAGCTTTTCATGCAGCAGCATCTGCGTATTGCCGAGCAGATGATCCAGCCTGCCGCCGGTTGCGCCGTACACATCAATGGATGTATACCCTCTGCCAGTCAGATCTAAAAGTGCAATTTCAAGATCTGTATCATCTTTTTCACTTTCAACCGGATTGATATCGAGTTTTTCATCGATGAACCGGCGCTCTTCTTCAGTGATGGAGTCAAAGTCACCGTACGTGTATTGCGGGATGATACCTTCTTTCAGCAATAGATAAACACCGTGGTCGACACCAGCCCACGGGTTTTGTGAAATGTTTTCAATTGATACATCCATCTCTCTGACGAGTACATTGATATGCATGACTACTTGCGCAGCTCCTCAATCGTCGTTTTCTTATCTTCCGCCTTGAACAGGAATGAACCGCTGACGAGCAGATTCGCACCCTGGTCCTTGCACAGTTTCGCGGTGTCATTGTTGATGCCGCCGTCCACTTCAATATCAAAGTCAAGATTCTTCTCTTTTTTAATCGCGTTCAGTTCGGCAATCTTCAGAAGACCTTCTTCGATAAAGCTCTGACCGCCGAAGCCTGGATTGACAGTCATGATCAGCACGAAATCCACCTCGTTCAAAAGGTGCTTCACACTGACCACCGGTGTATGCGGGTTCAGTGCGATACCCGCCTTCATGCCTCTGCTCCTGATCAGCTGGACCACTCTGTGCGGATGATCTGTCGCTTCTATATGAAATGACAGCATATCGACGCCGTATGATTTGAATTCATCGACGAACTGATCCGGATTCAAAGTCATCAGATGTACATCCAGCGGAATGCTGGATGATTTGCTGATCGCTTCTAAGACTGGCAGACCGTATGAAATATTCGGCACAAACTGGCCATCCATAATATCCAGATGGAAAATATCCGCACCTGCATCCTCCATGGTTTTAATATCTTCACCTAATTTGGAAAAATCACTTGCCAATAATGACGGGAGTACTTTATTCATGTCAATACCTCTCTTTTCTGGATTCAATTTCTTCAAAAATCTGTTTATAACTGTCATATCTCGACTGTGCGAGTTCACCCGACGCCACCGCATCCTTCACGGCACACTTCGGTTCATTGATGTGCAGGCATTCCCTGAACTTGCACCGGTCGCTGTACTCGTTGAAATCGACGAAGCAGAACATCAGATTGTACTTGTCGATCGCAGAGAATTCAATCGTGCTGAAGCCCGGAGTATCTGCAATAAGGCCACCGGATATTTCAATCAGCTCGACATGCCGCGTCGTATGCCTGCCCCGGTTCAGCTTGTCGGAAATCTCATCGGTAATCAATGCCGCCTCTGGCAGTATCGTATTGATGAGTGTCGATTTTCCGACACCCGACTGACCGGCGAGGACGCTCAGTTTATTTTTAAAAATGGGCAGTAAATCTTCATTCACATTGATTTTATCCGTAAAATAGACGGGATACATCGAATATGTTTCCTTTATATTCTGCACAAGTTCAGGATCATCGGACAGATCGGTCTTTGTCACAATGATGACCGGTTTGATATCGTGCATTTCTGCATAGGCGATGAAGCGGTCCAGCAGATAAAAGCTGAACTTCGGCGAAAACAGGCTCATCGTGATCAATACCTGGTCGATGTTTGCGACAGAAGGCCGGTTGAGGAAATTGTGCCTGTCATCAATCGATGTAATATAACCTTCATTCTCATTTTCAATCTGGAATTCGACGATATCCCCGACAAGCGGTGATTCGGATGTATTTCTGAATAGACCGCGTGCACGTGTCTGATAAATTCCATCATCCGATTTTACATAATAAAATCCACTCAATGCTTTTATAATCTGACCTTTCTTCATAATTCACCCCAAATACCATAATACATCAATTATAACAGTTCGCAGGTTGTGGTAAAATATTAATATCAAAACATTATTGAAAGGTTGGATATTATGGCAAAAACAGTACATGTAAATGACATCAACAATCTGTTGAAAAATGATAAAACGGTTTTGATTGATGTGAGGGAGACGGATGAATTGAAAGAGACCGGTCATGTGCCGGGTGCAATCCATCTTCCGCTGACCACATTCGATATAGAAAATAAAGATCTTAAGGATCATAAAGACGACACGGTATATGTGATGTGCAGAAGCGGTAAACGTTCCGAAAGAGTGCAGCACATGCTGATTGACGAAGGATATGATGCTGTCAATGTCGAAGGCGGCATCCTGGAATACGAAGGCGACAGAGAAGAACTGTAAAAAGGAAACCTCCCCGATTTTTCAATCGGGGAGGTTTTATTTATCGGTCGATTAAGTCCTGTCTATGTTTTCATGAACGTTTTCAATGATGAAACCGCTCTTGATGTAGCCAGGCAGGCTGTTGAGATCAACGGTCAGATCCTGTTCAGGTACATCATAGTTGATGCGTGAAGCGAAATACTTCATCGTTTCTTCCATGATGATGATCGTCATCCACTCACCCGCACAACGGTGGTTCGTATGGTAGTCTCCGCCGCCCTGAGGAATCAGGTCGAACGGGCTGCCGTCCCAGTCCTTGAATCTTTCAGGATAGAACTCATTCGGGTTCTCCCATACAGTCGGATCATGCATTGTACCGTAAATATCCAGTCCAAGCATAGTGTCTTTTTCGAAATGATAGCCTTTATATTCGAAGTCTTCTTTCACTTTACCCGGCAGATAAGGTACGAACGGGTAGAAGCGGCGGACTTCCTGAGCGAACATGTAAGCATAATCGTCATCCTGCTTGATTTTCTCTTTAGCTACAGGATTTTCATACATTGCAAGTGCACCGAATGCAACAAATCTGTTGATTGCAATCAATGGACGGAATGTATTCATCAGGTCGATACCGCACAGTCTTGAGTCCATCGGTTCGCCTTTGTAGTCTTTCCAGTGCGCGAATTCGTAAAGTGCAGTACCTTTTGGCGGATGAATCTTGCCTTTGCGCGTCTGGATGATCTGATCTTCAAGCCAGTCTTCCACACGGCGGCGTGCAGCTTTTGATTCTCTGTAGCCTTTGAACGCACTGCCGATCGCCTTGAATGAATCGATCATGATATCCATGTCAGTTGCGATATTTTCGATTTCTTTCTCGGGTGCCTGGACGCCTGCCCATCTTGTACCCACTTTAGTCAGCAGGACGATTGATTCACGGTAGACGTTGACCTGATCCATGCTTTCCATTCTTTGTGTGTTTGCATGCCACATAGTACGTGTCAGTTCTCTTAAGTATTTCAGGTTGCCCTCTGTCATGAGTGACATGAATAATGCTTTTCGGTCGATGTGCACTTTCCCTGTCGTCGTATGGATTGCACCTTTACCGAACAAAGTATTGACGATACGTTTCGGCAGTGTGCCCGAACGTTCCACTTTGTCATTATCGTAGAAAAGCTCGGCACCGTCTTTGCCTGATAATACGATAATCCGTTTACCGCCAAGGGCACGTGTTTCAAATACGCCGTCTGTAACACCGAGACGCTCTCTTTGATTCGTTGTGTACAAATAACCCTGTTTCATCAATTTGACTGAGTTATCTAATCCTTTATCTCTTTTAATAGTAGCCATGAGACATCCTCCAATTAACTGTTTTCTAGTCTAGTATATTATAAAGCATGATGCGATTACCAACATTTGTACAATGTTTTACTGTTATTTTACTCATTGTACGGAATCTCTTCATTAATAATTTCTTTCCCGTCGACTTCAACCATAAACACCCCTGCTTCATCCGGTTCGATTTCAAGGCGGACGGTTTCATCGGTATCTTCTGTGATTTCAAGCGTGGTATGCACATCATCGATATCGTTGTTTGCGTCATCCAGATAAATGTTGACCGTCTTCGGCGGGTTTTCCGAATCCGCTTCGTCGTCATCCTCACTTGTATCTTCTCTCGTTTCACCTTCAGAATCATCTTCGGATTCCGAGTCGGATTCTTCCTCTTCTTCTGTCTCTCCGTAAGGTATGTTGACCGTTGTCGCATACTGCATATTCTGCGGCGGTTCTTCACCGAGGGAGACGATCAGGTCAATCGTGGAACCGGGAAGGAAATGGCCGTAGTTCGGACTCTGGCTGATGACATTGCCTTCTTCCACACTTTCATTGTACAGTTCTTCAGCGATATTGACACTGAAACCTTCCTCTTCAAGTGCACTTCGGGCCGTTTCGGCAGACTGGCCGGAATAATCGACTATTTCTATCGCTTCCTGTCCGCGGGACACATTCAGTGTGATGGAACCTTCATGCGGATAGACAGTCGTGCCTGGGTCGACCGACTGGCTGATTACTGCACCTTCTTCAATATCATCGTGATAGGAATCTTCACGGTCTATCTCACTGAAATTGGCATTATTCAACGTTTCTTCTGCACTGTCATAATCCGTGCCGGTGAAATCCGGAACAGTGTATGTCTGCACACCGAGCTCCAGATCTTGGTCTTCAGGATGTACCTCTTCTCCTGTTTCTATCGACTGGCTGGTCACCGTTCCCGGCGGAGATCCGCCATCTTCCGGAACGAGGGTGACACTGTTGAATGCCAGATTGTTCAAAGTATCCATGATATCAACATAGGCACTCCCGGTGAAATCATCCATCGAATAAGGTTCGAGTCCGCTTGATACCAAAAAATCCACCGAACTTCCGGAATCAATCAGCTCGCCGCCTGCCGGTGATGTTTCAATCACCTGATCTTCATTGAAAGAGTCACTGTATTCCTCTGACACCTCACCGGTCTCAAGATCATGCTCAAGCAGCTGCTGTTCCGCCTCTTCAAGGGTCATGCCCGAGAGGTCCGGCATATCCATCGTCACCGTTTCATTCTGCTGGATGAACAGATAGACGAGAAGTCCGGCACCGATCACTAAAAAGAGTATCGGAATGAGCCATAACGCCCTGCGCTTTTTCTTCGGCTTTTCTTCCTTCTCTTCCGGCGGCATTTCATCTTTTCGCGCAGCAGCGGCTGCCGAAGCAGCTGCACCTGACGCGGCCGCTGCCGGAATCACCGCCCTGGTGACGATCGTCCGGCCTTCCTGCTTTTTATTGCTGTTGACGTAAGGTGTCGTATTGCCACGGTACTCCTTAAGGTCTTCAAGGACGGTCTCCACATATCTGTAACGATCGTCAGGATTCTTTTCCGTACATCTGAAAAGTATGTTTTTCAAACCTTGAGGCACTTCCCTGAAACCGTCGATGTCCGGCAGATCTTCAGAAATCTGCTTTAAAGCGACGGATACCGGTGTTTCCCCGCTGAACGGCACCTGGCCGGTCAGCAGTTCAAACAGGACGATTCCGAACGAATAAATGTCCGTTCTCTCATCGGTGTTCTGCCCTTTTGCCTGTTCGGGCGAAATATACTGTACGGACCCCATCACCTGGTTCGTTTCAGTCATCCGTGTTTCGCTGAGCGCTTTCGCGATCCCGAAGTCGGTGATCCGCACTTTCTTTTCCGAATCGAGCAGTATGTTCTGCGGTTTGATGTCACGGTGGATGATGCCGTGCTCATGCGCATGTTCAATCCCTTTTAAAATCTGGACTGACAGCTCTACCGCCTCATCGATGGAAATTTCATGATTGTCTTCTATATACTGCTTCAAAGTCGGCCCGTCGACCATTTCGGTGACGAGCAGCTGATATTCATCGGTTTCATCGACATCCAGCACATTGACGATGTTCGGATGGGAAAGCTGGATCGTACTTTCAACTTCCCGCTGAAACCGCTGACGTGACTTGTCTTTATTATGCACGTCGACTTTAATCATTTTTACAACTACATCACGGTTTAAGATGATGTCCTCGGCCAGATAGACAGAGCTCATTCCGCCGCCGAGATATTTCAGTACTTTATATCTTTCTGAAAGTAATTGACCGATCACATTGTAGCACCCACTTTCAAGTCGGCAAGGCAAATACTGATATTATCTCTGGAGGCATTTTCTTCTGCTTGTCGTATTAATAAGTCCACCCGCTCCTGTAAACTTAAATTCTTCTGATAAACCGTGCTGTGAATACTGTCTTCGCGCAGTACATCCGTCAGTCCGTCCGACGCCAGCAGTATATAGTCATACTGTTTGTTGCGCAGCCTGAAAATATCAGGCTGGATCAGGCGGTCGCTGCCCATCGCTTTTGTTATGACATTCCGTTTGGGATGGTTGATGGCTTCCTCTTTTGTAATTTCACCCGACTCGACAAGCAGGTTGACGAAAGAATGATCCGTCGTCACCTGTTCGATCGAACGGCGCTTCATGGCGTAAGCCCTCGAATCTCCGATGTTCAGTATGAAAATGGTGTCATCGATGATGGAAGCGAGCACGAGTGTCGTACCCATGCCGCTGTAATCATCATGGACATTTTGCAGGTCATATAATTTACGGTTCGTCTTTATGACGAGATCACGTAAAAATTCTTCGGCATGATCACTTTTAATCAGGTTTTCTGCCTGCCAGGCCTTCTGGATCTCATCATTGACAAATTTCGATGCAACATCCCCATGGGCATGACCGCCCATGCCGTCTGCCACTAAAAACAAAACCTGATTTGTTTTATTATAAAAAACGCCAGTTCTATCTTCATTCAGATTACGAAATTCTCCGCGTATACTCTTGTCAATGATTTCCAAATTAACCCCTCGTCTCTTCTTTTGATTCTTTTGCTCTCAATTGTCCGCATGCAGCATCGATATCCGTGCCCTGTTCACGTCTGACAGTCGCATTGACTCCCTGGTTGTTCAAAGTCTCTAAAAAGTCGAAAATATCATCGCGTTTCGTACGGACATAATTTCTTTCCGGTACATGGTTGACCGGTATCAGGTTGACATGGCACTTCAGACCTTTGATCAGTTCAGCCAGTCTGAGTGCATCTTCCCTCTGGTCATTGACGCCGCCGAACAGGCCGTATTCAAATGAAATCCGCCGGTTCGTCTGCTGCTGGTAATATTCCAGTGAATGGATCAGCTTGTCGATATCGAAAGCTTTGTTGACCGGCATCAGTCTTGAACGCTGTTCATTTGTCGGCGCGTGCAGGCTCACCGCAAAATTGATCTGTATATCTTCATCGGCAAAGTCATATATTCTCGGAACGATACCGCTTGTTGATACGGTGATATGACGTGCACCGATGTTCAGTCCATCATCGTGGTTGATGATGCGGATGAATTTCATCATCGGGTTGTAGTTTTCAAACGGTTCGCCGATACCCATGATGACGATGCTTGATACTCTTTCATCAGTTTCATCAAGCACCTTTTGTATCTGCACCACCTGTGAAACGATTTCGCCCGCTTCCAGATTCCGCTTCAGTCCGCCGAGAGTGGATGCACAGAACGTACATCCGAGGCGGCAGCCGACCTGGGTCGTTACACAGACGGAATTGCCGTAATCATGTCTCATCAGCACGGTTTCTATTGTATAGCCGTCTCTCAGTTTGAAGAGGAACTTCATCGTGCCGTCCACGCTCTCCTGCTTTACAAGCGTTTCAAGCGGTTCGATGCTGAAGTGTTGACTCAGCTTTTCACGCAGTGATTTCGGCAGGTTCTTCATCTCGTCAAAGTTATCCACACGGTGGTCGTACAGCCATTCGAACACCTGGCTGCCCCGGTAGTCGTCTTCGTCCCACTCCATCATTAATTCTGTCAGATCTTCTTTTGACAAAGAGTAGATTGACTGTGTGTCGAATTCCGGCTGGAATAGATCCTTGATTGGTTTTTGTGGTGGTCTTTTAATCATTATTAAACATCCTTTTTAAACCGGGCTATAAAAAATCCGTCGGTATTTAATTCATATGGTAATATTTGGCGGTAAGAGCCTGTGAAATCGAGCGCTGGAATATGAAAATCGTCAAATTTAAAATTATCATTATTCTTCTTGAATGTATATGCCACATTTTCATTTTCCATCTGATGAATCGTACATGTTGCATAAATCAATATGCCGCCCGGTTTTAAAAACTGTCTGACATGCTCTAATATGGACAATTGTAATTCTACTAGACTATCGATGTCATTGCTATTTCTTTCATATCTTATTTCAGGTTTTCTTTTGATGACGCCGAGACCAGAACACGGTGCATCGACGATTATCCGGTCATACATCTGCGGATAATCATGTGACGTCGCGTCAGCCTTGAAAACATCATAGTTTTTCAGGTTCAGTCTCTCTGCATTGTACTCTATCGTCCTGACCTTATGTTCGTAAATATCGCTCAGGTCGACATGGCCCGTCGTCAGTTTCTCAAGCGCATGGAGCCCTTTTCCGCCTGGCGCACTGCATGCATCAAGTATCATATCACCCTTAGACGGTTCAAGTGCCGTATTCACGAACATCGAACTCACATCCTGCACGCTGAAATGCCCTTCCCTGTAGGCGTCTGTATCCATGATGCTCGCGCCGGTACTGACCGTGAGCGCATCTGGATGAAGATCTGTCGGCGTCACTTCATGCCCTTCTTCTGCAAGCAGCTCCCGCAGTGCATCCGGATCCGTCATGCCTGAATTCACCCGGATATACATCTCCGGGCGAGCGCTCAGACTTTTCGCAATCCGGGCCGCACCTTCCATCTTATAGTGGGTTTTCCAATGCCTGATGATCCATGAGGGAATGCTCGTTTCAACAGACAGCCGCTTCACCGGATCTTTTATCGACCCAAGATCCCTCAGTTCCTCCCTCATGAAATTTCTGAGTATCGCATTGGTCACATTTGCTGCCCGCGGTCCGCCGTTGTCCTTGGCAATTTCAACCGTCTCGTTGATGACCGCATACGCTGGCACCCGGTCCAGAAAGACGATCTGATAGACCGCCATGCTTAAAAGATGCCTGTTCCACTGCCTGACTTTCGTCTTATAGAACGGCTGCAGATAAAACTCCAAAGTCAGCCTGTTCGCAACTGTGCCGTAGACCAGCTCGGTAAATAAACCCTTGTCCTTGTCGGAAAGTTCTCCCGATTCCAATACTTCATCGATGACGATATTGCTGTATGCTTTGTCATCCATAATTTCCAGATAAGCCTCGAAAGCGGCTTCTCTTACTGTCATATTCATCATCCTAACAATGTGCCGGTCAAGTCCTGGCGGGTCCGGCCAAAATCATCTGCAGCTGTTTTTTTCTTTCCTGCAAGCTGTACTTCTGTAATGAGCACCGCTTCATCTGCGGCTGCGACATGAATGCCGTCTTCATCCACCGACAATATTTCACCCGCCGGTTTATCCGTCTTACTGCCGGTCAGCTTTGCACCGTAGATTTTAAATCTTTTGTCTTCGAGCATCGTATATGCACCCGGAAACGGCGACAGCCCGCGTATATGGTTGAACACTTCAACTGCAGATCTGTTGAAATCGAGCAGTTCATCCTCTTTTGAAATGTTCGGGCTGTATGTCGCCTCATCATGATTCTGTTCAGTTTTATTATTTCTGCCTTCAAATATTGCCGGCAGCGTATCGAGCAGCAGTTCACTGCCGAGCCTGCTCAGCTTATCGTGCAGTATGCCGGTGTCATCTTCGTCTTTAATGTCGATGGCCGACTGGGAAATGATATCCCCGCTGTCCATACCTTCCGCCATATACATGATGGTGATGCCCGTCGTCTTCTCACCCTGAAGAATCGCATGGTGGATCGGCGCACCGCCCCTGAATTTCGGCAGCAGTGAAGCATGGACATTGATCGCGCCGTATGCCGGCAGTTCAAGCAGCTCTTTTGGCAGGATCTGTCCGTATGCCGCAGTGACGACGATATCCGGCTCCGCTTCTTTCAGCACTTCAATTGAAGATGCATCTTTGATATTGTCCGGCTGGAACACTTTGATGCCGAGCTCCTCGGCGGCTGCCGCAACTTTCGGCGGCGTCATGACGCGCTTTCTGCCGACAGGTTTGTCCGGCTGGCTGACAACAAGGTCCACACCGTATGCTTCATGTAAATCTTTTAAGATGGGCACCGAGAAGTCCGGCGTCCCCATAAAAATAATATTGGGCATGATTTCCTCCTACATAATATACTTCGGGTCTACATCGATCTTTAATGATAGTTTATCCTTTTTATAACGTTCATTATAATATTCATTGATTTTATGCAGTACATCGAGCAGATTTGGCTCCGACTTATATTTCAGCAAAATCTGGAACCGGTACTGCTTGTTGATCCGTTCTATCGGGCTCGGTGACGGACCGACGATGATCGCCTTGCCGGTGACGCTGTCCACGAGCTCCTTATGAATATGTGTCGTCGCTTCGAGACATTTTCCGACCTGTTCATGCGATACAGTAAACAGGACATGGAAATAATACGGCGAATAGCGCGCCAGTCTGCGGAACGCCATCTCTTTCTCATAAAACGCACCATAGTCGTTCGACTCTGCGAGCCCGATCGCATAGTGTTCAGGATTGTATGTCTGGAAGATGACTTCACCCGACAGCTCGTGTCTGCCGGCTCTTCCTGCGACCTGCGTCAGCAGCTGATACGTCTTTTCATTCGCCCTGAAGTCCGGCAGATTCAGCATCGTATCCGCATTAAGCACGCCGACGAGCGTGACATTCGGATAATCCAGCCCTTTGGCGATCATCTGCGTACCGAGCAGTATCGGAATCTTTTCACTTTCAAATGTGTTCAATAATTTTTCATGCATGCCTTTTCTGCTCGTCGTATCGTTGTCCATTCTTACGATATCCACATTGAAAATATCTCTTAGAGCTTCTTCCACTTTTTCTGTACCCGTTCCACGGAAAGTCACATCATCGCTGTCGCAGTTGTCACATTCACGCGTCACGCCCGTTTCATATCCGCAGTAATGGCACAGGAGCGAATACTGCATCTTATGGTACGTCAGTGAAATATCACAGTTCGGACAGTTCGGCACATGGCCGCAGCTCTGGCATATCTGGAAGTTCGCATATCCCCGGCGGTTGAGCAGCAGCACTGTCTGTTCACCGCGCTCGATCCGCAGGTTGATCGCTTCCCTGAGTGCTTCAGAAACGATTGATGTATTGCCCTTACGGTGTTCTTCCGACATATCCACAATCTTTGTCTCAGGCAGGGTTTTCGTCACGGCACGATGATTCAGCTCGAGCCGTGTATAGACGCCTCTTTCACTTCTTGCAAAACTTTCAAGGGAAGGCGTCGCAGAACCTAAAATCACCGGACAATTATAATATTTGCTGCGATATTTTGCAACCTCGGTTGCATGATACATCGGGCGATCCTGCTGCTTGTATGTCGTTTCGTGCTCTTCATCGACAATGATGACGCCCAGGTTCTCAACCGGTGCGAACACACTGCTCCGTGCACCGACGACGACGCTCGCCTGCTGATTTTTCACTTTCAGCCACTCATCATATTTCTCACCGTGTGACAGTCCTGAGTGAAGCACCGCGACCTCATCGCCGAAACGCGCTTTGAAGCGGTTCACCATCTGCGGCGTCAGTGCGATTTCCGGCACGAGCATAAGAGCTGTGCGTCCTTTGCCCAGCACTTTCTGGATGACCTGCAGATAAACTTCGGTCTTTCCGCTTCCTGTAACCCCGTGAAGTAAAAAAGTTTCAGCTAGATCATGTTCTACTGAATGGCTTATTTTATCGTATGCACTTTGCTGTTCAGCATTCAATTCCTTCGGCAGGTCCTCTTCGAACACCCTCGATTCATAAGGATCTCTTTCGCTCACGACATCGATCTTTTCAACATAGCCCTTTTTGACCAGTTCGTTGATCGTGCCCTGTGTATAGCCGTTATCAATCACTTCCGACTGCAGTACATGCTCATCATGCTTCTCGATGAAATCAAGCAGTTCCAGCTGCTTATATGCACGGCCGAAGTCCCCTCTCGGAATAAAGGTCGGTTTCAGCGCGCGGGCATACTTCTTTTTCGTATGCTGTGTAATGATTGTTTCTTCCTTCACTTCACCGCGTCTGATCAGTGGCTTCAGTTCGGCGAGCTGCGCGGCCGACAATGTTTTGACTTCAATTTGCGGCGGCAGATTCATACCGTGCCAGATCATTTCCGTCTCTTCCGTGCTGTCTTCCGACAGCGACAGCATCTTTTTCGACTTGCTTTTCAGCGCTGCCGGCAGAATGGTTTCTATAACTGAAATATATGACGTGACATAATAGTCCGCCAGGTCTTTTGAGAGCTTTATCAGCTCCGCTGTCAGCACGGGTTGTACATCCAGCGCGCGGGTGATCGGTTTTATTTTCGAAGGGTCGTATCCCACTTCGTCTTTAATATCGATGACGTACCCCTGGATCTGGCGCGGACCGAACGGCACGAGCACCCTGTGCCCGACCGCGATGAAATCCGTCAGACCATCCGGAATCCTATATTCGAATACTTTGTTGACATCGCTTGCAGACACACTGACTATGATCGACGCGTACATTATGAACGCCACCCGTAGTGGTCCGCCAGATTCTGGACGATCTGGTTCGCAAGCTGCACTTTCGATGCTTTTTCCAAATATTTTTCCGTGCCGTCCTTATACAGTATGGCCACCTCGTTATCATCGCTGTTCATGCCGATTTCAGGATCGGACACATCGTTCATGATGATGCCGTCCGCATTTTTCTCCTTCAGCTTTTTCAGTGCATAGTTTTTTACGTCATCCGTTTCCGCTGCAAAACCGATGACCGTCATGTTTTCACTGTTATGACCGACATATTTTAAGATGTCCGTCGTCTTTTTCATTTCGACGATCAGATTATCGCTGTCATCCGTCTTCTTCATCTTGCCTTCCGAATAAGTGACGGGCGTATAATCGCTGACCGCAGCTGAAAAAACGCCGATATCCGCATCCATATGTTTTTTCACACTGCTAAACATGTCTTCAGTCGATATGACACCGATCGTCCGGACGCCGTTCGGCGGCGCAAGTGATACGGGACCGCTGACGAGCACGACGTCCGCCCCGAGTCCCTTGAAGCTGTTCGCGAGGCTGTAGCCCATCTTGCCGCTTGAGTGGTTGGTCACGTAGCGGATCGGGTCGAGTGCCTCCCGCGTCGGCCCCGCTGTAATCAGCACCTTTTTGCCTTTCAGCGGCTTATCGTCTCTGCTGCTCAGAAAATCTTCGACGTAGCCCATAATATCCGGAACGTTCGCCATACGCCCTTTTGCGTTATAGCCGCATGCCAGAAAGCCTGATTCTGCATCAAGCACCTGATAGCCCTCTTCCAGAAGCTGTCCGATGTTGCGCTGGATTGCAGGCTGCTCGTACATATGGACATTCATCGCCGGTGCGAGCATGACCGGTTTCGTATTTGCCGCAAGCACATTCAAAAGCATATTGTCGTATATGCCGCATGCAAGCTTGCTTATCGTATTGGCGGATATCGGTGCAACGATGATGAGGTCCGCCCACTCCCCGATATTGATGTGGGAAATGACCGACGGGTCCTCTTCTTTGAATGTATCTGTATACACATGATTTCTGCCGATTGCCTGGAAGGCGAGCGGTGTGATGAACTCACCCGCATTATCCGTCAGGACCACTTTCACTTCATGGCCGTTCTGGATCAATTTACTTGTTAGATCCACAGCTTTATATGCTGCGATGCTGCCGGTTACACCGATGACAATATTCGCCATTATAAATTCACCCCAATTTTAAAAAAAGCTGACAATATTTTGTCAGCTACTTTTTTACCTTTACTTTATTTTCGGCAATTTCTTCAAATGCCATGCCTACTGTTTTAAAAGAGTTATAGTTTTCCAATATTGTGCTTTCGGGATAATCCTGTAAATCCCTTGCTCTTTTCGCTGCGAGAGTCACTACAAGATATTTCGAATCCACGTTCTTCTTCAATTCATGTGCCGGTGGGTATAACATTAATTATTGACCTCCAATAATAACTTTCTTAATTTTGATTCTACGCGTGCACGTCTCATGTGTGAAGCTTCGACTATACATTGTACACGCCGTTTCGCCTGTTGTACATCATCATTGATGACGACGTAATCGTAAAGGTTCATCAGGCTGAGTTCCCTTTTCGCCTCTTCGATACGGTGTCTGATGACTTCCATCGAATCCGTGCCCCGTCCGATGAGTCGCTCTTCCAGCTGCGCGAGGTTCGGCGGCGCCAGAAAGATGAACAGTGCTTCCGGAAATCTTTCCCTGACCTGCTTGGCACCTTCGACTTCTATTTCGAGAAATAGGTCATGTCCCTGCTCCATCGTCTCCACTACATAATCAACCGGTGTACCGTAGTAGTTGCCTACATACTTTGCATGTTCTATAAATTTGTCCTGCTCTATAAGAGATTCAAATTCTTCTCTTGTTTTAAAAAAGTAATCAACACCATCTACTTCGCCTTCGCGCATTTTGCGGGTCGTCATTGAAATTGAATACTTGAATCCTGTATCGGGATCGTCGAAAACAGCTTTTCTCACCGTACCTTTACCGACACCGGAAGGGCCTGACAGTACGATTAGAAGTCCTTTATCTGAAGTCATAGCGAGTTACCTTTCTTTTTTGTGATTATCTCTTAATGTATCATAAATAAAAGTATAATTCATCTTAAAAAGTATTGAATAGTAATAGTTCATGTTAAAATATTCTGGTAGCATATATAAGGAGGGGCAAAAATGGCATTTGATGGTAATTTTGTTCATGCACTGTGTGATGAACTCAAAACGATACAGTCAGGCAAGATAAATAAAATACAGCAGATGGATGATACATCATTGATTTTCAAAATCCGCAGCAGAGGTCAGAACCACCAGCTGCTGATCAGTGCACATCCGATGTATGCACGTTTTCATCTGACTGAACACAAATATGAATTTCCATTCGACCCGCCGATGTTTTCACGCGTCCTCAGAAAACATATCGAAGGCGGCATCATAGATTCCATCCGCCAGGTCGGCAACGACCGGCAGGTCCATATTAAAATAAATTCGAAAAATGAAATCGGTGATGACATCACCCGCATTCTTATTTTGGAGATCATGGGTAAACATTCCAACATCATCGTTACGGATACAGACTATAAGATCATTGAAGGGATCAAGCATCTGACCCCGAACAACAACGTCCGAACGATCATGCCGGGCTTTTTGTATGAACAGCCCCCGACCGGAAAAAAACTGAATCCGAGGACGGATGAGCTGGATGAGCTGCCGAAACACCTCGACTTCAACAGCGGTAAGATCAACCGCCAGATTTTGAAGGCGGTCGAAGGGTTCAGCCCTTTATTCATCAAAGAGGTGGCGCATCACGCCGGCCATCTGACGATGCAGAACATCGTCGGCAGCATCCGGGACACTTTGGAAAAATCAAAAGATATTACACCCGTTCTATATAAAAAGGATAAGGATGTCTTTTATTTTACGGAACTCGACCATATGGAAGGCACACCGGCCGTTTATGAATCATTGAGCGCTCTGCTCGATGACTACTATCACAACCGTTTCCAAAATAATCTGATCCGCCAGAAGGCGCAGGACTATGTCCACGTCATCGACCGGGAGTATGAACGTGTCGAACGGAAGATCGACAAGCTGAAGGAGGACTTGAAGGAAGCTGAAGTGAAGGACAAGTACCAGAAGTACGGGGAGCTCATCACGGCATACATGCATGAGATCAGACGGTACGATAAAGAAGCCGTCGTCCTCGACTACTACACGAATGAGGAGATCACGATTCCGCTCGATCCCGAAATCGCTCCGAACGACAATGCCCAGCGGTATTACCGCAGATACAACAAGCTGAAAAACCGCGGGACGACTGCCCGGGACCAGCTTGAAAAAGCCTATTCGGACCGGGATTACTTCCTGAACCTGCTCCATCAGATGGATGCGATCACGACATCGGACGAAGTCGAGGAAATCAGGGAAGAGCTCGTCGACGAAGGCATTCTTAAATTCAAAAGCTCGAATAAGAAGAAAAAGAAGAATAAAATCCAGCTCCATGAATTCAGGACCTCGAACGGCCTGACGGTGCTCGTCGGAAAGAACAATAAGCAGAATGATTATTTGACGTCGAAAAAAGCACAGAACAATCATCTGTGGTTCCACACAAAAGATATTCCGGGGTCGCACGTCGTCATTACACATGCACCGGGCGAAATAGAAGAGCAGGATATTTTGGAAGCGGCGATGATTGCCGCATACCATTCGAAAGCCGGAAGTTCGGAATCCGTGCCTGTCGATTACACCGATATTAAGCACGTCCACAAAATATCAGGATCAAAACCCGGTTTTGTCACATATACGGACCAGAAAACGGTTTTTGTCACCCCGGTTGAAGCAGATGTTGATAAGATGAAAGTGACCAGGTAGATGAGGTGATAGTATTGTCAAAAAAGCTTTGGGAAGAACATATTGAAAACAGTCTCATTACAGACGGCATGTACAGAGCTACAAATGATTCAGATCATGACGATGCCTATATTTCAGAACTTAAATTCGGTACTGCCGGCATCCGCGGGAAAATCGGTCTCGGCCCGAACCGGCTCAACAGATATACAGTCGAACGCATCGCACTCGGACTCGCCCGGTCCATGAGGGAGCAGGGACGGGATGTCGTCGTCATCGGCTACGACATCAGACACCTGTCGAGAGAGTTTTCGGAAACGATCGCTTCCGTACTCGTGAACAATGATGTGAAAGTTTATTTGTCTGAAGGGTATATTACAACACCCGAACTGTCATTTTTCACAAGAAGCCATGAAGCGGATTTCGGCATCATGATCACGGCGAGCCACAACCCGCCTGAATATAACGGCATAAAAGTATACGGCTCCGACGGCGCACAGATTACAGACG
>Ga0079225_10000434_pt1 | contig 22593 bp, 26 predicted proteins | sample Poulit2012_FD_76344 | JGI IMG/M metagenome (GOLD analysis project Ga0079225, IMG submission 76344) | Agricultural soil microbial communities from Georgia to study Nitrogen management - Poultry litter 2012 | ecosystem: Environmental > Terrestrial > Soil > Agricultural land | place: USA: Georgia... | reverse complement strand
CCGACGGCGACGGTTGGCGCCTGCACGGCGAGAAGACCTGGATCTCCAACGCACCCGACGCCGACGTCTACTCCGTGTTCGCACGGACGACGCCCGACTCGCGTGCCCGCGGGGTCACCGCGTTCGTCGTTGCCGGAGACGCTCCCGGACTCGCCGGTGAGCATCTCGACCTGCTCTCACCACACCCGATCGGCCGCCTGACGTTCGATGGCGTACGAGTCGGTCCGGCCGACGTGCTCGGGGAAGTCGACCGGGGTTTCGCCGTTGCGATGCGTACCCTCGACCTCTTCCGCCCGAGCGTCGGCGCCTTCGCCGTCGGCATGGCGCAGGCGGCGCTCGACGCCGCGCACACGTACGCCTGTGAGCGCCACGTGTACGGCGCGCCGCTGATCGAGCAGCAGTCGGTCGCGCACGCCCTCGCGGAGATGGCCACGCGTACACAGGCATCGAGACTGCTCGTCTACAACGCGGCCGCCGCCTACGACCGGGGTGCCGATGCCGCACACATCACCACCAGCGCCGCGATGGCGAAACTGCACGCGACGGAGACGGCACAGTACGTCGTCGACCAGGCCGTACAGCTGCACGGCGCACGCGCGCTGCAACGCGGCCACCTGCTCGAACGGCTCTACCGAGACGTACGCGCACCGCGGATCTACGAAGGTGCTTCGGAGGTTCAACGCACCATCATCGCGCGTGGACTCGGCAAGGGCGGCTGAGATGCCTCGCTCAGCCCAGGCCGAGCAGCGAACGCGCATTGCCGTACGCGATCTTGCGCCGGTCGCTCTCGCTGATGGGGGCGCGTTCGATCCATTCAGCGGCCATCGCCGTGTCGGCGTACGGATAGTCGACGGAGAACATGATCCGGTCACCGCCGACCGTCAGGATCGCGTTGATGAGGGCCTGGTCGGAGAAGTTGCCGCTCGTCGTGATGTGCAGGTTGTCGGCGAAGTACTCCGGCAGCGTCTTGGCGGGTTGCTTGTCGAACGGGTTCAGGTCGAAGCAGTACTGAGTGCGCCACAGCATGCCCGGAAGGCCCTCGCCGAGGTGGCCGAGGACGACGTCCAGACCGGGGTGGCGGTCGAAGACGCCCCCGAGGATGAGGCGCAGCGTGTGGGTCGCCGTCTCCGTACCGAAACCCCATGTCGCGCCGACCAGTTCGGGGTGGCCGTCCAAGATCTGTGCGCCCGGAAGCGCGGGGCGCGGATGCAGGTACACCGGAACCTCGAGCTCGGCGGCCGTACTCCAGAACACGTCGAACGCCGGATCGTCGTAGTACGCGGCGTGCTCGTCGTCGCCGACGTTGGTGTACCCGTTGACCATTGCGCCGACGAAGCCGAGTTCGCGTACACAGCGCCGAAGCTCGTCGGCGGCCGACGGGGGGTCCTGCAGCGCGACAGCGGCGAAACCCGCGTACCTGTCGGCATGGCGCTCGACCCGCTCAGCCAGCAGATCGTTCGACGTACGTGCCGAGGCGATCGCCGGTGCCGTTTCCGGGATGCGCTGCACGCCCGGCGCGGTCAGCGACAGCACCGCGAACTCGATGTCGTGGTCGTCCATCGTGCGCAGCCGCGTGTCGTCGACGTCGGCGAGTCGGCGCATGATCGGTTCGTAGTACGAGGGCATCACGCCGCCGCCGGCCGAAACTCTCGCGAGCTCGTCGGGGTCGCCGAGGACGCGCTCCACGGTTGTGCGGTCGAGAAAGTGTTCCTCCAGAGCGACCTTGCCGAGCGGCATGCCATCCCCCATCTCGTGGCGTCGTCAACACTGGCGCCGGTATAGCACAATCTCCCAATTTCCACGATCCTAGGAGACCGGATGACCCGCTATCGCGCCTCCGTGCCGATCACGCAGGACTGGCAGAACTTCGACTTCGACGTCGCCGATGGTGTCGCCACGGTGACACTCGACCGGCCGGAGAAGCTCAACGCGTTGACGTTCGAGAGTTACGCCGATCTGCGCGACCTGCTACACGAGCTCCCGTACCGCGGAGACACGAACGTGCTCGTGATCCGCGGTGAAGGCAAGGGTTTCTGCGGCGGCGGCGACGTGAACGAGATCATCGGCGAGCTGATCCAGATGGATGCGCACGACCTGATGGGGTTCACCAAGATGACCGGCGACGTCATCAAGGCGATGCGCGAATGCCCGATCCCCGTCATCAGTTCCATCCAGGGCATTGCCGCGGGCGCCGGGTCGGTTGTCGCGCTCGCCTCCGACTTCCGCGTGGTTGCCGAGTCGGGACGGTTCGCGTTCTTGTTCACCAAGGTCGGGCTCTCCGGCGGCGACATGGGCGCGGCGTACCTCTTGCCACGCGTAGTCGGCGCGGGCCGTGCCACGCAGCTGCTCATGCTGGGCGACACGATCGACGCGCAGACCGCCGACAGGTACGGGCTGGTCAGCGAGCTGGTGGCCGACGACGAGCTCGCGGAGGCGACGACGCGGCTCGCGCGGCGCCTGGCCGACGGGCCGACCCTCGGGTACGCGCAGACGAAGTCCCTCATCACCCGCGAGCTCGACATGTCGCTGGGCGCGTCGGTGGAGCTGGACGCGATGACGCAGGCGCTGCTGATGACGACCGACGATCACGCCGAGTTCCATGACGCGTTCAACGCGAAGCGTGCGCCGCAGTGGAAGGGTCGCTGATGTCACGAGTGTGCATGGTGACCGGCGCCGGGCAAGGCGTCGGCGAGGCGGTCGCAGCATCGCTGTCGGAGGCGGGGCATCGGGTCGCGCTCGTCGCACGAGGACGCGAACGTCTCGAGGCGGTTGCTTCGTCGCTTCCAGGGCCGGCGCTCGTCGTACCAGCCGACGTGACCGACCCGGAAGAGGTCGACGCCGCCTTCGCCTCCGTTGAGGGCGAATGGGGGCCGGTCGAGGTACTCGTCGCGAACGCCGGAAGCGGGACGGCGGCGCCGCTGGTCGATACGACCGACCAGATGTGGGCCGACGCGCTCGAGCTCAACCTCACCGCCCCGTTTCGCTGTATGCGTCGGGCGCTACCGTCGATGCTGGAAGCGTCGTGGGGCCGGATCGTCGTCGTGGCGTCGGTCGTGGCAAAGCGCGGCGAGCCGCAGGTCAGTGCATACACGGCGAGCAAACACGGTGTGTTGGGCCTGGTACGTGCATCCGCGGCCGAGGTGGCAAAGTCCGGGGTGACCGTCAACGCGGTGTGCCCGGGGTACGTGGATACGCCGATGACCGATGTCACTGTCGAGTCGATCGCCGAGCGTACCGGCCTCGGTCGCGACGACGCGCGTGACATCCTCGCCAAGAGGCAGCCCATCGGGCGGCTCGTCGACCCCGATGAGGTCGCGCAGACGGTTGGTCTCTGCGTGAGCAACGCGGCGATCAACGGGCAAGGGATCAACGTCGATGGAGGAGCGGTTCAGTCGTGAGTCACGAGAGGATCAACCCTGACGGTCTCGCACCGGCGACGGGGTTCAGCCACGCCGTTCGTACGACCGGTACGACGGTGCATCTGGCCGGGCAGACCGCTCTCGACGCCGAGGGACGGATCGTCGGTGACGGCATCGTCGAGCAGTTCGAGAAGGCGTTCGGCAACCTGCTGGCGGCGCTCGACGCCGCCGGCGGCACGCCCGATCGCCTTGCGTCGTTGACGATCTACCTCGTCGACGTCGAGGCGTACAAGGCGAACGCGCGTGAGATCGGCCGCGTGTGGAAGAGGCTCGCGGGCGCGGTCTATCCAGCGACGGCGGCCGTGGGTGTCGCGCGGCTCTGGGATGTCGAGGCGCTGGTCGAGGTGCAGGGTGTGGCGGTGCTCGACTGACCACTCGCGGGCTGGTGTCGTTTTGAATCGATCGCACACAGCTTCAATAGGTTTGTAGCGATGTGTGATCGGTACAAAACGATGGGCGCCCACATGGCGAGACGATTCGTACCATTCACTGAACACCCCGCCGTACGATCACGCCATGGACGATGCCGAGAGCGCCTACGGCCAAGGGCATGCGGAGAGCGTCGTACGCAGCCAGCACTGGCGTGACGTCTCGAACTCCGCGGCGTATCTCGTCCCACACCTGCGTCCCGGACTCACTGTGCTCGACGTCGGTTGCGGTCCGGGAACGATCACGGTCGACATCGCGGCGCGAGTCGCACCCGGCCGGGTGCTCGGCGTCGACCCGTCGGCGGAGGTCCTCGAGCAGGCGCGCGCCAACGCCGAGCTCGCCCGGCTCGACAACACCGCCTTCGAACAGGGCGATGTGTACGAGCTCGACGCCGCCGCCGACTCGTACGACGTGGCCCATGCGCACCAGGTCCTGCTGCATCTCACCGACCCCGTCGCGGCACTGCGCGAGATGATGCGGGTCGTACGTCCCGGCGGGGTCGTGGCCGCGCGCGACAGCGATTACGCGGGGATGCTGTGGTACCCCGAAGACCCGCGGCTCGACCGTTGGCAGGAGGTCTATCGCGCGGTCGCCCGGGCGAACGGGGCGGAGGCGGATGCCGGACGCCGCTTGCTCGCGTGGGCCAACGACGCCGGAGCGCAGGATGTGACGCCGAGTGCGTCGATCTGGTGCCACTCCACGCCCAGAGAACGTGCTTGGTGGGGCGGCATGTGGGCCGATCGCATCCTCTACTCGCGGATCGCCGAGCAGGACACCGAGGGCGGGTACGCGACGCGCGCCGAGTTGGAGGACATCTCCACGGCGTGGCGCGAGTGGGTCGAGCAGCCGGATGGGTGGTTCGCCATTCCCCACGGCGAGATCCTGATCCGAGTGTGACCGCTGCAAGGAGTTCGGTGCGTAGTCGTTGGTGCCCGCCGAAAACACCAACGACTACGCACCGAACTCTTCACGACCTCAACCGTGCAGCAGCGCGACCGCATGTCGGTCGGCGACCGGCCGGAGACGTTTGTCGAGTTCGGCGAACAGCTCGCCCGCGGCGATCCCGGACCAATCGTCGGGCAGGTACGCGAGCGGAAGCCCCGGGTCGAGGTACGGCAGACGTCGCCAGCGGGTCAGCATCGGGACGTATGTCCGAAACGCCTCGGCGGCATCGTCCGCGGCGGTGTCGCGTACGGGTTCGTAGAGCGCGATGAACTCGCGGTACAGACCGTCGACCGTGTCGAGGTCCCACCACTCGCGTACGCGGTCCGACGTCGCCGCGACGCCGAGGTAGTCGCCGCGGAAGAACTCGGTGTACGTGCTCAAGCCCGCACGCTCCAATGCATGGAGTGTCTCCTCGTACAGCGGCCCCGGCGCGATCCAGACTCCCGGTGCCGCCGAGCCGAAGCCGAGCCGACCGAGCTGCGTACGGAGCGCATGGCGCTTGGCGCGTTCCGACTCCGGGACGGAGAACACGACGACGAGCCAGCCGTCGTCGGCTGTCGCGCGGGGGCGGTCGAAGATCCGAACATCGCCCTCGCGGAGCAGCTCGACGGTCTGCGCCGACAACGCATAGCCCACCTGGCCGTCGTGCTTGAGGCTGCACAAGATGTTGCGCTTCTTCAGCCGCGACACCGATGAGCGTACGGCGGCGGCGTCGACGTCGAGCTCGGCCATCAAGCGTACGAGGGCCGCGACAGACAGCCAGTTCTGCTCATCGCGGGCGTACAACCCGTACAGACTCGTGATCAGCTGGCGCGGCGGTGTCGTTGGTGTCACGACTGGGAACGTAGCCGGAAGCGTTGCAGCTTGCCGGTCTGGGTACGCGGGAGGGCGTCGATGAAGTCGAGCGCCCGTGGGTATTTGTACGGGGCGATCTGCTGTTTGGTGAAGTCCTGCAGCTCGACACGCTTGTCTGCGTCGCCGGCGACTCCGTCGCGCAGCACCACGTACGCCTTGACGAGCGAGCCGCGTGCTTCGTCGGGTACGCCGACGACCGCGCACTCGGCGACGTCCGCGTGCAGCAGCAGGGCCTCCTCGACCTCGGGAGCGGCGATGTTGTAGCCCGACGACACGATCATGTCGTCGCTGCGCGCCTCGTACCAGAAGTAGCCGTCGTCGTCTTCGACGAATGTGTCGCCGGTGATGTTCCAGCCGTTCTCGACGTACGCGGTCTGCCGCTCGTCGGCCAGATAACGGCATCCCGTGGGGCCTTTGACCGCGAGTCTGCCGACCGTACCGGGTGCGACGGGGTCGCCGTGCTCGTCGACGATCGTCGCGGCGTAGCCGGGGACGGCGCGACCGGTCGAGCCGGGTCGGATGTCGTCGCCCGATGCGGAGATGAAGATGTGCAGCATCTCCGTCGAGCCGATGCCGTTGATGAGGCCGACACCGGTCGCCTCGCGGAACGCTTCCCACGTCGCAGCCGGGAGATGCTCTCCCGCGGAGACGCCGGCGCGAAGGCTCTTGAGTCGCTTGGCGTCGCCGTTCGACAGCATCGCGCGGTACGCGGTGGGGGCGGTGAAGCAGATGGTCGCGCCGAACTCGTCGATGAGTGCGGCCAGCTCGGCCGGTGTGGCCTTCTCGATCAGCAGTGTGGACGCCCCGACACGAAGCGGGAAGACGACGATGCCGCCGAGCCCGAACGTGAAGGCGAGCGGGGGAGTGCCGGTGAAGATGTCGTCGGGAAGCGGCCCGAGGACGTGCTTGGAGAACGTGTCGGCGTTCGCGAGCACGTCGCGGTGGAAGTGCATGGTCGCCTTCGGGCGGCCCGTGGTGCCGGACGTGAAGGCGAGGAGTGCGACGTCGTCGGCGGCGGTCTGGACGTTGTCGTACGTGGTGGGCTCGTCGGCGATCCGCTTGCTGAGGTCATCGTCGGCTTCGCCGCCGTACAGGACCGCCGGCGCGGCAAGTCCGGCGTTGTTCAGGTCGTCGATGAAGCGGTGGTCGCACAACGAGAGCGCGATCTTGGCGGTGCTGTCGATCGCGGTGAGCTCGCTTGCACGTAACAGGGGCATGGTGGTCACGACGACGGCCCCGGCTTTGAGCACGCCGAGCCAGCAGGCGACGAGCCACGGGTTGTTGGGGCCACGGAGCAGTACGCGGTTGCCGGGAACGATGCCGAGCGTATCGGTGAGGTGGTTCGCGATCTGATTCGAGCGGGCGAGGAGGTCGCCGTACGTCCACGTGGTCGAGCCGGGGGCGTGCAGGCACGGCCGGTCGACGCCGTACTCGTCGACGACGGCGTCGAGGAGCTCGGTCGCGCAGTTCAGCCGCTGTGGGTAATCGACGTCGGGGAGTTCGAAGAGGAACTCCGGCCACTGCTCGGGGGGCGGCAGGTTGTCGCGGCAGAACGTGTCGACGTGGACGGAGGGTGACAGCTGCATGGTGGCTCCCGGGGTACGCGATGCTCTGACAACGTATGTCTAGTTCGTAACGGTAGTCAACAATCCGCAATGAATTGCCGTCGGTGAATTCGCCGGGGTCGCCGGTGCCGGTCGAGCGGCGGCGTCCTCATCCGACTCTTACGTCGCTCTCATCGAGCCCGCATAGGCTCGGGCGAGCCGATCGCGAGTGAGGTGCAATGACGGCCGCCATGAAACGTTTCGCCCGCCGTGTGCTCGGTGCGTACACCGACGAGGGAACCCATCACCCCGACGGTCGACGCCGGGTCCTGCACCTGACGGACGTACACGGCCGGTCGTGGTACTGCAAGCAGACTCGATTCGCCGTGCAATGGCGTGCTGAGGTGCGCGCGTATCGCCGGTGGTTCGCCGCGCTCGACGGCGACGTGCCGTGGCTGCGGGCGGCGAACCGAGACCGACGGCTGTTGCTCGTCAGTGCGGTGCCCGGCGACGTGGTGCCCGAACCGAGCCCGGAGACACACCGCGCTGCCGGGGCGCTGTTGCGGCGCCTGCACGATGCGGGACCGACACGTCGCGAGCCTCCGGCGAAGCGCGCGCAGATGACCGCGCGTCTCGACCGTGAGCCGTGGCTCGACGGCGGCGACTTCGACTCGTCAGAAGCGGCGTTCATCCGCGAGCGCATGCGACGGTTCCGGGACCTGCCGCCGTCCGACGAAGTGGGGTGTCACGGCGACTACGGACCACACAATTGGCTGGTGGACGACACCGGACACGTACGTGCGATCGACTTCGCCGAGTCGAAGTGGAACCCGCCCGCGTTCGATCTCGCTCGCCTGTGCCTCCAGAGCTGGTGGGACAGACCCAGGCTCTCCGCAGCGTTCTTCGACGGGTACGGGCGCGAGCTCAGCGACCTCGAACACGAGTACCTCCGGCTCCAGGTCGTACGGTCGGCCGTCGCCGCTGTGCAGTGGGGACGTGAGCACGGTGCGCGACATGTCGAAGACCGTGCGCGATCACGACTGGCCGACTTGATGGACGGTCGGGTCATGGACATCCGCGACGCGTCCGGCGCTCGCGGCGTCGTACGCTCGGTCGCACGCCGTGTACGCGTGGCGCGATAGCCCGCAGACAGCCCGCGGACAGCCGACGACGCCCCGCGTACACGGGATCCGGGGCCATCGGCGCTGCGGACCCGAACCCGCCCGCGCGTCGTCTACCCTGGTACGCGCGGCGCCGCCGCCCCATCAACGTCCTACGAGCCGAGGAGTACGAGTGGCCAGTATCGAAGCCGTCGGAGCCCGCGAGATTCTCGATTCGCGCGGTAATCCGACCGTCGAGGTCGAGGTGGCGCTCGACGACGGGACGATCGGCCGGGCGGCCGTCCCGTCGGGTGCGTCGACCGGCCAGTTCGAGGCAGTCGAGCTGCGCGACGGTGGCTCCCGATACGCGGGCAAAGGAGTCGAGAAGGCCGTGCTCGGCGTACTCGACGACATCAACCCGGCACTGGTCGGATACGACGCGGACGAGCAGCGCCTCGTCGACCAGGCCCTGATCGACCTCGACGGTACACCGAACAAGGCCAAGCTCGGCGCCAACGCGATCCTCGGCGTCTCGCTCGCTGTCGCGAAGGCGGCCGCAGACTCGGCCGATCTGCCGCTCTTTCGCTACGTCGGCGGGCCGAACGCCCATCTGCTGCCCGTACCGATGATGAACATCCTCAACGGCGGAGCGCACGCCGACACCGATGTCGACATCCAAGAGTTCATGATCGCGCCGATCGGCGCTTCGACCTTCCGCGACGCCCTGCAGCAGGGTGCGCAGATCTACCATGCGCTCAAGTCGGTGCTGAAGCAGGAGGGCTTGGCCACCGGGCTCGGTGACGAGGGTGGCTTCGCGCCGAACCTCTCGAACAACCGCGAGGCACTCGACCTGATCGTACGCGCGGTCGAGACGACCGGCCTGAGTCTCGGCACCGACATCGCTCTGGCACTCGACGTCGCCGCGAGCGAGTTCGCCGACAACGGGACGTACTCGTTCGAGGGCAAGAGCAAGTCGGCAGGGGAGATGTCCGAGTATTACGCGTCGCTGGTCGACGACTACCCCATCGTCTCGATCGAGGACCCGCTCGACGAAGAGGACTGGGCGGGTTGGCAGACGATCACCGCCGACCTCGGCGACAAGGTCCAACTCGTCGGCGACGACCTGTTCGTGACGAACGTCGAGCGGTTGCAGCGCGGCATCGACGAGAGGGCGGCGAATGCGCTGTTGGTGAAGGTCAATCAGATCGGCTCGCTGTCGGAGACGCTCGACTCCGTCGATCTGGCGCGGCGCAACGGGTTCCGCTGCATGATGAGCCATCGTTCGGGCGAGACCGAAGACACCACGATCGCCGATCTCGCCGTCGCGACGAGCTGTGGCCAGATCAAGACCGGTGCACCAGCTCGGTCCGAACGTGTCGCGAAGTACAACCAGCTCCTGCGGATCGAGGAAATGCTCGACGACGCCGCGCGGTACGCCGGGCGCGGCGCGTTCCCGCGGTTGTCCACCGGCGACTGAATGATGGCACCGCGGCGACGCACCCCACGGTCTCCCGCAGCCGCGAGACGGCCGGGAGGTACCCCCAGGCCCGCGGGCCGGCCGGGACCGGTGCGTCGCCCGCGCGAGAGCGCCGCCGAGCCCGAGACGCAGCAGGCGCGTGGCGGGTCGCGACTGACCGGGCGTGCCGCCGTCTTGTTGCTGGTCATGCTGGTGCTGCTCATCTCGTACGCCTCCAGCCTGCGCGCGTGGTTGCAGCAGCGCGACGACCTTGCTCAGGCGCGTTCGGAGATCGAGAAGACCCAGCAGAGCATCGACCACCTCGAACGTGAGAAACAGCGCCTCGACGACCCGGCGTACGTCAAGACCCTTGCGCGTGACCGGTTCGGGTGGTTGATGCCGGGCGAGACCGGCTACACGACGCTCGATGCCGACGGCGACGTGCTCGGCGGCGACCACACGCTCAGCGAACCCGCGGGCGAGGACGACGACGCGGGCGACGATCGTGAGTGGTTCGTCGAAGTGTGGGGAAGTATCCGCAGTGCCGGTGAGGAGCCCGACGACAGCGACGACACCGAACCCGAGCACACACCGAACAAGAAGCGCATCGTTCGCCCGGACAGGACGGCCCAGTGACGCATCCGGCCGTTGACCCGTCGGACCTCGACGCGGTCGCAGAGCAGCTCGGGCGACCACCGCGCGGCGTACGGCGCATCGCGGCACGCTGTGCGAGCGGGCACCCCGCCGTCGTCGAGACCGAACCACGACTCACCGACGGCACGCCGTTCCCGACGCTGTACTACGTGACGTGTCCGCGTTTGGCGGGCGCCATCGGCACGCTCGAGGGGTCGGGGCTGATGCGCGAGATGAGCGAGCGTCTCGCCGACGATGCCGAACTGGCGAGTCAGTACGCTCGAGCGCACGAGCGTTACCTCGCGCAGCGCGAAGCGATCCTGCACGTACCCGAGATCGAACATGTCTCGGCGGGCGGCATGCCGACACGGGTGAAGTGTCTGCACGTGCTCGTCGGCCAGTCGCTCGCCGACGGGCCAGGAGTCAATCCGTTGGGCGACGAGGCACTCGCGATGCTCGCCGGGGTGTGGCCGAGCGGATCGTGCGCGGGCGGTGGTACATCGTGAAGCGCGTCGGTGCGATCGACTGCGGTACGAACTCGATCAGGCTCCTGATCAGCGACGTCGACGACGCGTCGTCGACCCAGCACGATCACGTACGAGAGGTGCAGATCGTGCGTCTCGGCCAAGGCGTCGACCGTACGGGCAGGCTCGACGGCGAAGCCGTCGAACGCACGCTGGCGGTGTGTCGCGACTATGCGGCGACGTGTCGCGAGCACGAGGTCGAGATGATCCGGTTCTGCGCCACATCGGCCGCGCGTGACGCCGACAATGCAGCCGAGTTCCGTGACGCGGTTCGGTCGATACTCGGTGTCGAGGTCGAGGTGCTGTCCGGCGACGAAGAGGCCGCTCTCGCCTACGACGGTGTCGTGCGTGTCGCTGGTCGGCTCGCGACGCCGATCTTGGTCGCAGACGTGGGTGGCGGATCCACCGAGCTGATTCTCGGCGACGCGGCCGAGGTACGCGCGGCACGATCGCTCGACATCGGATCGGTGCGCCTGACCGAACGCCGGCTGCGTACCGACCCGCCGACCGCCGCGGAGGTCGCGGCGGCAACTGCCGACATCGACGATGCGATCCGGTCGAGTGACGTCGACGTCGGCGCTGCCGCGAGCGTCGTCGGCGTTGCGGGCACGTGCACCAACATCGCGGCGTACACGCTCGGGCTCGTCGAGTACGAACGAGAGCGGATCCACCTGGCCACGTTCGGCCGCGACGAGGTGCTTGCGAGCTGTGTCCAGCTGCTCCACGCGAGTGTCGAGCGACGCCGGGCGATTCCGTTCATGCATCCCGGTCGGGCCGACGTGATCGGCGGCGGTGCGCTCATCGTCGAGCGACTGCTGGCACACGTCGAGTCGTCCGTACCGTACGTGGTCAGCGAGCACGACGTCCTCGATGGCATCGCCTGGTCGTTGGCGTAGACGGGCTCCCCCGACGGCGTGAACCCGGCGTGGGCTAGCCTCATCCGGGTCATACAAAACGGAGGGGAAACATGACCAAGTCGATGACTGCGCGAGCGCTCGTCGCGACTGCGACGATGGCACTCGCGGCCGGTCTGCTGTCCGGCCCGTCGGCGGCAGAGCCAGGCGGGGAATCCACGCCGAAGCGCCAGGCCAAGGGGCCCGCGCTGGTTGAGCACGATCTCAATACCGGCGCGAACGCCCGCATGGCGATAGACAACTACTGGACTCCCGAGCGCATGGCCAACGCCAAGCCGGCGCGGCAGCAATTGCGCAAGGGCGATCTGAAACTGTCGGCGAAGATGGCCGCGACCGAGCGTGTCGAACCAGGCATCGGCTCGAACCCGACCGCCGGCGAGCCCGCGGTCATGCGCAAGGCCGCGCGTAAGAGCTACAACCGTCGTGTCGGCAAGATGTTCTACAAGTTCGGGAAGCAGAACTGGGTCTGCTCCGGCGCCGTCGTCAACTCCAAGAAGAAGAACATGGTGGTGACGGCCGCCCACTGCCTTTGGGACAAGAGGAAGAAGTGGGCGAAGAAGATCATCTTCATCCCGGGCTACACGCGCAAGGGCAAGTCCCCGTTCGGTCGTTACTACGCCGAGCGCATCGTGATCCCGAAGCGCTGGAAGCGCTGGGGCGGAAGAAGCGAGCTGCCGCAGGCCGACTACGGGATCATGCTCGTGGAACACCGGCATCCCAAGGGCAAGAAGATCGCCAGGAAGGTCGGTGCCTTCGGACTCCAGTGGGGCGTTCGCAAGTGGCGCCGCGCGTACCGTGCGACCGGTTACCCCTCGTTCGGTAAGCGTACGGGCAGGGTGCAGCGTAGTTGCAGGAACCGCAGCCGGCTGTGGAAGAGGTACTCCCAGCCGCGCAGCGGGTGGGCCCTGCTGCGCATGCCGTGCCGCGCGGTGACCGGCGGTTCGAGCGGCGGGCCTTGGCTGCACAAGGGACGCATCAACGGCCAGAACGCCCTGGTCAACAGCTTCAAGAAGCCACGCTGGGTCGCGACACCATGGCTGGCCGGCGGCATGAAGCGGATGTATCGCAAGTACCGCAACGTCGACCCGAAGGGCCGGTAGAACGCATTGCCCGGTACGCACGGGACGCGACACGCGCATCCGCGTACCGGGCAGGCGTATGCCTCGCCCGTGCCTCCGGGCACCGGTTGGCCGGAGGATCCGGCGAGCGAGGACACTCCCGTTGCGACCGACGCGGCTTCGGTGCTCACCGAAGCCGCGTCGGCGCGTGGTTTCGGTGAGCTCGATGCCGCCATGTCGGTGTGCCGGGCGTGTCCGCGGCTGGTCGAGTGGCGTGAACAGGTCGCCGTACGCAAGCGGCGGTCGTTCGAGGATGAGCCCTACTGGGGCCGGCCGGTGGTCGGCTTCGGCGACCAGCGGCCGCGGATCCTGATCGTGGGTCTGGCGCCGGCGGCGAACGGCGCGAACCGTACGGGTCGGGTGTTCACCGGCGACCGGTCGGGCGACTGGTTGTTCGCATCGCTTCACCGTGTCGGTCTCGCGAACCAGCCGGCGAGCACGAGTGCGGGCGACGGGCTCGCCCTCATCGACACCAGGATGCTCGCGACCGTGCGATGCGCGCCGCCCGACAACAAGCCGACGGTCACCGAACGCGACACCTGTCAGCCGTGGCTGCTCGCCGAGATGCGGCTCGTCTTGCCGTCCGTACGCTGCATCGTCGCACTCGGCGGGTACGGATGGGACGCCACGTTGCGCGCGATGCGTGCCCTGGACGTCGCGGTGCCGCGACCGAAGCCGAAGTTCGGCCACGCGGCGCAGGTTGCACTCTCCGACGACATCACGCTGCTCGGCTGTTTCCATCCGAGCCAGCAGAACACCTTCACCGGTCGTCTCACCGAGCCGATGCTCGACGACGTACTCTCCCGGGCGCGCGAGATCGCTGCCTGGTAGACATACGCACATGAGCGAACGCACAGGTGTCGCCGATCGGCTCTACAGCCTGCTCGTGCGGCTTTTCGGGGTGTCCCCGCCGCTGTCGATCGTCGGCTGGGACGGCTCGCAGACGGGCGCGAGTGACGCCCCGACGCTGCGCGTGCACTCGCGCAAGGCGGTACGCCGACTGCTCTGGTCGCCGGGAGAGCTCGGACTCGCCCGCGCGTACGTCGCCGGTGAGCTCGATATCGACGGCGACCTCACCGACGCGATGCACCAGCTCGCGGAGTTCGGCGCGCTCGCGCGTTCCAAGGAGTCACTCGACCCCGCCGATCGCCGGGAGGTACTACGTACCGCCGTCCTCGTCGGGGCGGTGGGTCCACCTCCGAAGGCGCCGGTCGAGGAGTTCGTCCCGGGCCGCGACCCGGGCACCGAGGGCCGTGCCGTCGGGGCGATGACCAGCGATGCCGACCTCATCCGCGCGCTGCTCGGCGACAGTCTCACGTACTCGTGCGCCTGGTGGGACGACGCTTGCGACCTCGATGCCGCCCAGTACGCGAAGCTGGATCGGATCTGCGACGCCCTCGACATCGGTGAGGGGTCGCGACTGCTCGACATCGGCTGTGGCTGGGGCGGGCTGGTGCTGCACGCGGCCGAGCATCGCGGCGCGACCGCCGTCGGCCTCGTACGTTCCGCGGAGCGTGCCGACGTCGCGCGCGCCCAGATCGCGGCCGCCGGGCTCGAGTCATCGGTCGAGGTCCGTCTGGGAGGCGTCGCGGACGTCGACGACGGACCGTACGACGCGGTCGCGGACATCGAATCGCTCGACCAGGCTCCCGATCACGCGCCCGACATGCGACGGCTGCTGCGCGCGGGCGGTCGCGTACTCCTGCAGCAGCTGGCGCTCGCGAGGTCGACACCGGGCGACACGGCGTCCTTCATGCGCTCGTACGTCTATCCGGCATCGCCGTTGACGCCGCTCAGTGCGACGCTCGCGGCGTGGGAGGATGCGGGACTCGAGTTGCGCTGCGTCGACAGCATCCGCGAGCACTACCCGCCGACGCTGCGTGCCTGGGCCGCAAACCTCGATCGCGAATGGGAGCGTGTCCGCAGCGCCGTCGGCGAACAGCAAGCGCGGATCTGGCGGCTGTCGCTCGCCCTGGCCGAAGTGGGCTTCGAACGCGGCCGCGTCTCGGTCTACCAGGCGTTGGCGGTCCGCCCACAGGCGCACGGCGAGTCTGGGTTAGCGTCATCGGCGTAGCTCCGGCCCCCGTAGCCCAACCGGCAGAGGCAGACGGCTTAAAACCGTTTCAGTGTGGGTTCGAATCCCACCGGGGGCACCGTTCCTCCAGATTTGGTCCCGTGTCGACCGTTTCCGCCGGCGGAAACGGTCGACACGGGACCAAATCTGGAGGATCACCAGCGGCGTCGCGGGCCCCACGCGCATCGAGCCAGACCCATCCACGCGAACCAGATGGCGATGCCCACGATGAACCATGGGATCAGGCTGAGCACGGCGAGGACGACGACGAGCGGGACCAGGACGAGCCGGGCGACGCGGAACCAGCCGAGCGACGGTCGAGAGGCGAAGGCGGTGTTCGCTCGGGCGGATCGGCGTTGGCGTGACGGATCGGATTGCGTCGACGCATCGCGCAGCGTGGGCAGGTCGGCGAACAGCGGCTCGAGGTCCGCGGCGGTCTTCGCACCCCACGCGACAGAGGTACGTTCGTCGTACTCGTCCTTGTCGATCCGCCCGGCCGCGAAGTGTTCACCGAGGGCGGTGACGGCAGCGTCACGCTCGGTGTCGCCGATGCGGAGGTTCTGACTACTCATGGCTGCGGGTCCCCGTCTGCCAGGAGGCCGTACAGCTTGCGACGGGTCTGCGCGAGAATCCTCGCCGCCTCCGCCTGCTGCTCCGGACTCCCCGTCGTGACCACCTGCCAGAGGGCGCCCATCACCTGGCCGACCGCCGGTCGAAGGTCGGACGTCGTGTCGTCCTCGGCGGACTCCTGGTCGAAAGGGCGCCACGTAGCGGCCATCTCCTCGGGGTGAGAGTCGACGTACTCGCGACCGGCGTCGGTCAGAGAGCTTTGGCTACGGCCGTTGACGCTGGTGCTCTCGACGAGACCCTCGTCTTCGAGCTGTTGCATCGTCGGGTACACCGAGCCGGGGCTGGGCTTCCAGGCGCCGCCGGTACGCTCCGCGATCTGGTTGATGACCTGGTAGCCGTTCATCGGCTCGGTCGCCAAGACGTCGAGGATCGCGGCGCGGACGTCACCGCGGCGTACCTTCGGGCCGCGCGATCCGCGGTGTGGCGGCCCGAACAGGCCGGTCACCCACGGAGGCGGGCCGTGACGCCACGGCTGCTCGCCTCCGCCCCAATTTCCCCAAGGTCCTCCGCCCCATGGGCCGTGTCCGTGCATCATGGCTGTCTCCCGATGTTACGCGATCTATGCCGATAGGTTGACGATATATCGCGATCATTCGGTACGCAAGGGCGCGGTGCCGCTGCCCTCACGTGCGTCGCGGAACCGTTTCGACACCTCGACGATGCCGATGCCGAGGACGACCAGGGCGGCGGCGGACCACCAGGAGTCCGCGGCGACCTGGTCGGTGCCGATGGCGGCGACGAAGTCCGGGTTGAGTAGGCGCTGCTCGTACAACAGCCAGGCGAGCGGCAACGAAACCAGTGCTTCGGCGCCCGCGTACCAGGCGGCGAGCGGCATGGACCACGACCCGCGCCGGATTCGGATCACCTCGATCACCGCGATCGCCGCGAGCCCGGCGAGCACCGGCCAGATCCAGCCCGACCAGAGCTCCGGGTCGAGGACGGCGAGGCGAGTGTCGCCGTCGCCGCGGTACGGCTCGGCCGAGTACTGCCAGAGGATCAGGGCGAGCAGCGCGATGTTCCAGACGACGGTCGCAGATGCGCCCGCGCTCGGGCGGTCGGATTGGCGTCGATGGGGTAGGTGGTCCGGCGTCCACGGCTCGTCGACGTCATCACCGGCGCGGAACCGGTCGAGGAACGCGAAGATCAATGTCAGCCACACGAAGATCTGGGACGCGACCGTGAACAGGGCGCCGATTCCTGTGCCGATGGCCGCGCCGATGTCGTCGTTCTCCACGACGTCGGCGATCACGGCGATCGCGGTGACGATCGGGACCACGGTCCACAGGATCATCGCCAGCAGTCGGATGTAGGCCGGGTAGAGCGCCGGGCCGATCAGGGACAGCGGCCGGTCTGCGTACCGTGCCGCGAGACGGATCGGGTCGCCGAGGTCGGCGATCACCGCACGCTCGGCCGACGCGCGATCCTCGGACTCGTGGGCGTCGACGGTGTCCGCGATCGTCGCATTGAGCTCGACGGCGACGTCCTCGCGTTGGTCCGCGGGAATCCGTCGGACGACCTCGGCTACGTACCGGTCGGTGAGCGTGTCGGTGGTCATGAGGTCTCCTTGATCAGGCGCGCCATCGCCCTGGTGAGGGTATTCCATTCGTCGATCAACTCGCTGCGTACGCGGGCGCCCTCGGCGCTGGTTCGATAGAACTTGCGGGGCCGCGACTCGTCGGTGTTCCACTCGCTGCTCAGCAGGCCCTGCTTCTCCAGTCGACGAAGCAGGGGGTACAGGGTGTTGCCGTCCACGGCGACGCCGGCGGAGTCGAGGGTCTCCAGCAGCGCGTACCCGTACTGGGGTGATTCCAGCAGGGCGAGGCACGCGAGCATCACGGTGCCGCGGCGTAGCTCTTGGCTTTGACCCGAGATGAGTTCGTCGTACCCCATGAGTCACACGATACTGTGTGATACACACTAATGTCTACCGCATCCCTTTGTCCGCTCGGGCGGGGCGACGGATAGCCTCGTCCCGTGCCACTTGCGACGGCGGACGACGGTGCCGCGATCAACTACGACGTGCGCGGATCGGGGAGCGAGGCACTGTTGCTGCTCGCCGGCCAGTCGAACAATCACCACTGGTGGGATGCGGTCCGTACCGACTTCGGCGAGCACTTCACGACGATCGCGCCCGACTGGCGCGGGACCGGCGAAAGCGACAAGCCCGACGACGACTCGTACTCGATCGCGCGGTTTGCTTCCGATGCGGTCGCGGTTCTCGACGATGCGGGCGTCGATCGCACGCACGTCTACGGCACGTCGATGGGCGGGCGTGTTGCACAGGTGATGGCGGCCGAGTCTCCGGCATCGGTCGACCGGCTCGTCCTCGGCTGCACCTCACCCGGTGATCGTCACGGAGTACGCCGCCAGGGCAATGTGAACGTCGCGCTCACCCAGGGCGATGGCGCTGCGGTACGCCGGGCGTTGCTGGAGCTGATGTACACGCCGGGCTGGCTGGCCACCCATGACGGGCCGTTCCACACCATCGGCGACCGTGGCATGCCGGCGCACGCGCGCAACGGCCACCTCAAGGCGAGTCGGCGCCACGACGGCTGGGAGCTCCTGCCGCGGATCGTTGCGCCGACTCTCGTGATCCACGGTGCCGACGACGAGCTGAGCCCGGCGGAGAACGCGCACGTCATCGCCAGGCGCATCCCCGACGCCCGCGTCGAGATCATCGACGGCGCTCGGCACGCGTACTTCGAGGAGTTCGCGCACCTCGCGACGCCGATGGTGCTCGACTTCCTGGGCGGCTAGCTCAGGGCACGTGCGGGGCGCAGCGTCGTGGGCTCGACGGGGACGTCGAGCGTGTACAGGGTCCCCCACCGGTCGTCGTCGCCGTAGTCGACATGCTTGACCGTGACGGCACCAGGCGTGACCTCGACGATCTCCACCGCGAGCGGCTCCGTGCGATCGGCGACGGTGAGCAGCCAGCGTTCGGCGAGGTACCGCAGCCCGGCCGATTCCAGCGCCTGTTCCGCATCGAACTGGTCGACGCCGTCGGCGAGTGGGTAGCCGAAGAGCGTGTACGCGGTGAAAGCGTCGTCGAACGAGGCGACGTACCCGATGAGCTCACCATCGTCGTCGCGGTGGTGCGGGTCCCAGGTGTGCGGAATCATGACCAGACCGTACGAGGCGCGGGGTCGTCGAGCCAACGAAATATCCGTGGCTCCGAGGCAGGAAGCATGCGATGGTTGAGGTGTCGACGAGGAGAAGGGACGGATCATGGCCGACCAGTCCACGCCGCACGATGACATCAAAGCGAAGTTCCGCGAGGCGCTCGACAAGAAGAAGGAGCACCAGCACGCCTCGGCCGAGCGAGCCGAGCACGACGGCTCTGACAAATCGCACGGCACCGCGGATCGTACGGAAACGCCGATGTTCCGCCGCAAGAGCGCGGGCGGAGGCGCGTAGTCGCCGGCATCGACTGCCTCGTGCTCCGACCAGAACACCCGGCCGAGCGAATCAACTACGTCGCGCCAGATGCAACGTCACCCGAGCGTCGATGTCGACGTGGTCGGGGAGCGCCGCGCGAATCTGACGCAGCGTCTCGGCCCGTAGCTCGGGGGCGAGTGCGAGGTACGCCGAGACCGTGGACAGCAGCCCCACGTACTCGTCGGCCGTTGTCGTCCGGACGTTGGGCAGCTCGTGCTCTTCGACGCCGACGAGGCCGTCGACCTCGGCCACTTCCTCGAACGACCACGGATGGGCATCGTTCGACAGGACTCCATCCAGTACGGGTTGCTCGATCTCGCCGACGGTTGCGAACAGATCGGAGTCGCGCAGCTCGACATGACCGCCGAACAGCGCGAGCACACCTCCAGGCATGAGCAGGTCGGTCGCGCGGGTCCACCTCGTCGTCGGATCGGTCCAGTGCCAGGCCGCCGCGGCGTACACGAGATCGAAGCGGCACTCGGAGTCGAACCGTTCGAATGGCGTCACCACCGGGTGTACGGGAAGCCCTTGCGTTACTCGCTCCAGTACCGTGACCATGTCGCCGTCGGGCTCCAGCGCGGTGAGCTCGACGCCGCGCCTGGCAAACAGCCGCGTCGCCTTTTCTGTTCCGGCGCCGACCTCGAGGCCCGTACGTACCGGCCGTTCGGCATGCCCGAGCACGGCATCGACCAGCTCGTCGGCATACCCGAGCCGAAATCGCTCGTAGGACTCCGCGACCGATCCGAACGACATATCACGATGAACGGTCGCGCCTCAGGCGTCGTAGTCGAGCGTGACCTCGTCGCTGACCGGGTACGACTGGCAGGTCAGGACGAAGCCCGCTTCGACCTCGTCGTCCTCGAGGGCGTAGTTGCGGCGCATGTCGACCTCGCCGCAGGTGACCTGTGCGCGACAGGTGCCGCACACACCGCCCTTGCATGCGAACGGGAGATCGGAGCGCTGGCGCTGCGCGGAGTCGAGCACGGGCAGCGACCTCGGCAACGACAGGGTCGATGACCGACCGTCGAGGTGCATCGTGACGGCGCTCGTCGGTTCGTCCGAGCCCGGCTCTTCGTGTCTTACCGGGGCGGGAGGCGCGTCACCGGCGAAGAAGAGCTCCTGGTGGACGCGCTCCTTGCCGACACCGCGTTCGGCGAGCACGCCACGTACGTCCTCGACCATCTCGTACGGGCCGCACAGCCAGAAGCCGTCGACGGTGTCGACGGGTACGAGCGCGTCGAGGAGTGCGCCGACGCGCTCGCCGTCGAGTCGTCCGGAGAACAGCTCGACCTCGCGCGGCTCCCGCGACAGCACATGCACGAGCTCCAGGCGCGAACCGTACGCATCCTTGAGGTCCCCCAGCTCTTCGGCGAACATCACGGTGTTCGTGCGCCGGTTGCCGTACAGCAGGGTCACGTGCGCGTCCGAGCCGGCCAGCAGCGAGGAGGCGATCGAGATCACCGGGGTGATGCCCGAGCCTGCCGCCACCAGCACATGTCGCCCGCCGCTCTCCGGCTCGGTCGTGAACTTCCCGATCGGCGTGCCCACCTCGATCGTGTCGCCGGGGCGTACGTCGTGGACGAGCCACTGGGAGAAGAGCCCATCGGGCACCTCGCGTACCCCCACACGTGGCGGCGTGCCTGCCCGGGCGCAGATCGAGTACGAGCGGCGCTCCTTGCGGCCGTCGACCGTGCGGCACAGCGTGAGGTACTGGCCCGGCGTGAAGTCGAAGGCGTCGGCGAGTTCGGGGGGTACATCGAACGTCACCGCGACCGCGTCGTCGCACACCCGCTCGATGCTCGCAACGCGTAGGTCGTGGAACTGGAGCCGCTTGCGCTTACGCCGTGGCGGGGTCTCCGTCGCGGTTGTAGCCGTGGCGGTTGGAGCCGTGGACACTAGATCTCCTTGACGTGCTCGAACGGCTCGCTGCAGGTACGGCAGCGGTGCAGCGACTTGCACGCGGTCGACCCGAAGCGCGATGTCTCCTGCGTATCGCGGGATCCGCAGTGCGGGCACTCCAGCAGCCGACTCGGCATGGTCAGCGTCAGCGGTATGGGGCCGGTCGCGTCGCCGGAGCCATGCTGGGACTGCGAGATGCCGTGCTCGTCGAGTTTGCGGCGGCCGTCGGCGGAGATCCAGTCGGTCGTCGACGCCGGGTGCAGTGCCGTACGCACCTCTACCGTGCCGAATCCGGCCTTGCGGAGCGCGGTATCGATGTCGGCCCGGATGGCGCCGATGGCCGGGCAGCCCGAGTACGTAGGCGTGATCGTGATGACGAGCGCGTCGTCTTCGTACGCGACGTCGCGCAGGATGCCGAGATCGTCGATCGTGACCATCGGGAGCTCGGGATCGGGCACCTCCGCGGCGAGCGATCGTGCACGTGCAAGCGAACGGTCAGTCTGAACCGGCGTGCTAGTCGTCATTGCGCTCACCAGCTGGCCATCGGGTGTGCCCGCGCAACGCTCTGCATCTCGGCAAGCAGATGACCCATCGCCTCGGTGTGGACACCGTCGCGACCTGCTCGCCCGTTCACCGCGCGGGCGAACGGCACGTCGGGCGACTCGAGCGCTGCCGCATCGAGCACGGAGGCGAGCGTCTCATCGAACTCTGCACGTACGCCGGCTGCCTCGACGGCGACTCCCGGCAGTGCGGACTCGACGTCGTGTGTTGCGAACAGTTCGCCGACGTACGGCCAGCAGCGGGTCAGCCCGGCGGTCATCCGACGGCGGGACTCGTCGGTGCCCTGCGCGAGGGTGATGAGCCAACGCGCTGCGTAGTCGCGGTGGTAGGTGAGCTCCTTGACTCCTTTGGACGCGACCGCTGCGAGTACGGGGTCGCGGGAGTCGCGCAACGCCGCCATGACACTCAGACGCCAAGCCGAGAAGCAGAACAGCCGGGCTGTCGATGCGGCGAAGTCGCCGTTGTCGAGCTCGACGAGGCGTGCATTCCGAAAGGAGGGCTCATCGCGGAAGTACGCGAGCGCGTCTTCGGCCGGCACCGGCGAACCCTCGGGGAGGGATGGTACACATCCCGGATCGGCGGCGGCCGCTCGTGCGAGCAGCAGGCGCGACTGGCCGAGCAGGTCGAGGCCGATGTTGGCGAGAGCGACCTCCTCTTCGAGCTCGGGAGCGTTCGTGCTCCACTCGGCCAGGCGCTGCGACATGATGAGCGCGTCGTCGGCGAGCATCAGGCAGTACGCCGCCAGCGCCTGCCCGTCGACGTCGTCGGGCAGCGTCGTGTCGACCCCGGCGAGCGGATCGTCGAACCCGGTGCCGTACGCCCAGCGCGCGTCGTCGTGCGCCTCGGCGAGCGAGTCGTACGCGCTGTCGGAGTGCAGGGAAGGATCAGTCACCGCGGCCTCACATGTGGGGGACGTTCTCGGGGATGTCGTAGAACGTCGGGTGGCGGTAGACCTTGTCTGCGGCGGGCGCGAAGTACGGGTCCTTCTCGGTCGGGCTCGACGCCGCGATCGCGTCCGCGCGTACGACCCAGATGCTCGAGCCCTCGTTGCGGCGGG
>Ga0079225_10000433_pt1 | contig 22607 bp, 21 predicted proteins | sample Poulit2012_FD_76344 | JGI IMG/M metagenome (GOLD analysis project Ga0079225, IMG submission 76344) | Agricultural soil microbial communities from Georgia to study Nitrogen management - Poultry litter 2012 | ecosystem: Environmental > Terrestrial > Soil > Agricultural land | place: USA: Georgia... | reverse complement strand
TTAGATGAAAGTGAAGCATTATATGGACCGCTTGCTGAACAGTATGAAGATAAAGGATTAAAACCTTTTAAGTTTTGGTTAGAAGGATTCATGTGGTGGACAGCGAATGATCCGATTACAACACCAGAAGAAATGTCTGGCCAAAAATTACGGACGATGCCTTCGAATTTAATTATTAAAGCGTACGAGCATATGGGGGCAAACCCGACACCAACTGACTCTGGTGAAATTTACACGATGCTACAAACAAAAGGAATCGATGCTCAGGAAAACCCATTGTTTTATATCGTTAATAGTAACTTTTTAGAAGTACAAGACTATTTAATGGATTCAAGACATCATATTTATACGACAGTTACAGCTGCAAACTTAGACTTCTTTGAGAGCATTTCTGAAGAAGACCAGGAGATTATTACAGAAGTTGTTGAAGAAGTTAATGAGTGGTCTTTCGATATGCAAGATGAAGAATCGCAAAAAGCACTCGATGCAGCTCAAGAGGAAGATATTGAAATTATTGTGTTAACATCTGAACAACGTGAAGCCTTTAGAGAATTGTCACTTCCCGTACGTGATGACTATGCAGCTGAAAGTGACATTGCTAAAGAAATTATTGAAACGATTGCTGAAGAAATTGAAGAAGCAGAAGCTGAGCTCGGTAACTAACCAAATAAGCTAGAAGAACTTATACAAATTCGTTTTGTATGTATCGGAGTCTTCATTCAAGCTTACTAATCTGAATGGGGACTCCTTTTCTAAGCTTAATTTAATAAGCCATTAAAAACAACGAGGAGAAAGGATTGATTATATGACAACATTTTCCATCAAAGAGTACAAAAATAGATTACACAAGACAAAAAAAGAGATGGAAGCGCAAGGAATTGATGTGTTGTTAATTACTGACCCAGCAAATATGAATTATTTAACAGGTTATAATGCATGGTCTTTCTATGTTCACCAATTATTGATGGTTATCGGTTCAGAAGAAGAACCAATTTGGGTTGGGCGTGGCATCGATGAGACAGCTGCACAATTTACAACCTGGTTGAACGACGAAAACATTATGCCTTATACAGATGATTATGTACAGTCAACGATTAAACATCCGATGGACTTCGTTGCAGCGATTTTACTAGATAAGGGTCAAGGAAATAAAACGATTGCAGCCGAGTATGATACGTATTATTTCACAGCTAAAAACTTAATTCAATTAACGAATCAGTTACCGAATGCAACATTTAAAGATGGGACAAGCCTTGTCAATTGGATTCGTATTATAAAGTCAGATCAAGAAATTAAACTTATTAAACGAGCAGCAAACATTATAACAAATACAATGTATCAAGCGATTGATCGTATTGAAGCCGGTGTGAGAGAAAACGATGTAATTGCTGACATTTATCATTCGCAAATAACAGGTGTTGATGGATATGGTGGTGATTATACGTCAATCGTCCCGCTTCTACCATCTGGCGAACAAACAAATGCATGTCATCTTACATGGACAGATGAACCGTTCAAAGATGGGGACCCAGTCATATTAGAGTTAGCAGGGTGTCATCAACGTTACCATTCACCACTAGCCCGAACATTAGTTATTGGAAAGCCTACTCCGGAAATGGAAGAATTAGCTGATGTTGCTATTGAAGGAATTGAAGCAGCTCTAGATATTATTAAGCCTGGTATTACCGCAGAAGAAGTTGAATTAGCTTGGCGACAATCGATCCAACGCCGTGGGTATGAAAAAGAATCACGAATCGGCTATTCAACAGGACTTAATTATCCGCCTGATTGGGGCGAACATACGGCAAGCTTACGCCCAGGTGACCAAACAATTTTACAACCAAATATGGTCTTCCATATGATTCCAGGCATATGGCTTGACAGTTATGGCATTGAAATTAGTGAAACGTTCCGTGTCACTGAAACGGGTTGTGAAGTACTCGCAAATGTCGAGCGTAAACTATTTATTAAATAAATCAAAGCTTATTTTTTCAGCAAGTAACCGTATATAATTATGACAATCTTTCTCGCTAAAAATGTCCTGACCCTCATAAGCTAGACGAAATAATAAAACATCTAATTGACTGGATTGAAGACGGTTTTCTACCGGACTCATTCCAGTCAATTTTATTTTTATTCGATTGATTTTTAATAAACAAAAATTAATAGACAAATAAAAATATGACATTTAGTACATACCTAAAGGTTAAGGCGCAAATGCATGCTAGATTGAATATATATTTCATGATAAACTATAGACAACACTTCAATGCAAGCGGACCATCTAATGCTTACTTTAAAAAGGGGGAGAACTAGATGTCTGTTACTGTGCAGACGATCGTTAACTTACCAATTTTTAAGACAGCAACCATTAAAACAGGTGTTGAAAGATTAGGAGATCGTGATGTTGTTTGGATGTCAGCAATTGAAGGGCCTGTTGAAAATTTTGTTGGTGAAAATGAATTTGTCCTAACAACAGGTATGGGTAATGATGCAGATCCCGAAGCAATGCTAAAATTTGTACAAGATGTATATGATTCAGGAGCTTCTGCATTAGGTATTGCTGTTGGCCGTTATATTTTTGACATCGATGAAACAATTATTAACTTTGGAAATGAAAACGATTTCATTATTATTGAACTACCATGGGAATTACGATTTGCTGATCTGCAACGAGAAACAATGAAAAAAATAAATAATCATCAGGAAAATTATTTCCAATCGGTCAGGGACATCCAAAAGCAATTAATTGACCTTGTTATTCAAGGTAGAACACTTGTAGACATTTTTCGTTATTTCGAACAAAAAACAGTAAGCTCTGTTGTTTATGCGGATAGTAAAGGTCGTTTAGTATCACCAAATAACGATCCAGAAAAATTAATAAATCAATGGAAACAGCTTAAAGAAAACTTTCAAGTGACTCGACCAGGAACTCACCATGTACAAAAAATAGTTCACGAGCATGGTGTTATATTTAGAAAGGAACTATCAGCGACGGCAAACGATTTAACGGATGGCTATTTTGTCATAAATATTGAACATGATAATTTTGTCATAACCGATTTAATTTATGCGCTTGAAAGTTTATCAGCAGCAACTGCCTTATGGATCTCTCGAGAACATGCAGTTGTTAAGACAGAAGTGCGCCTGAGAAATGAATTTATTTGGGGCATTGCAAATAATAACCTTGTCAGTCATGATCAAGAAGTCCAAACACGAGCAAAGTTGTTTGGTTACAACTTGCAAGTTCCCTACGTATGTGCTGTTGGTTATTCAACAAATTTTAATCATTTAACGAAAGGGCGCTATAAAGATGAAGATGATGGTTTTAAAAGTATTATTTATTATATTGAAGAAGAAGTGAGATATGCAGCATCTATTGTTAATCGTCAAGTGGCGTTCACATTTCATAACGATCGACTCATCATATTTTTGGAATCCAAAAAGGAAGAACAGGGAACGATTCAACACTTTTTAGACTTAGTTGATAAACGGCTTAATTTATTAATTCCTGGTGTGCTTTTTACATGGGGAATCGGTATGCATAATGATGGGATTCAACAATTTCATGAAAGTTACAAAAAGGCAAATTCATCTTTAGATCTTGCGTTAACACAAAAAGAACCCGGTGGAAGAATAAATTTTGAAGACACACAATTAAACCGGTTACTTTTACATTTAGCTAACAATGAGGATGTTCGGGAAATTACTCGAGCGACAATTGCGCCATTAATTGATTATGAAAAAGACAGACATATGGATTTAATCGACACTTTTATTGCTTATGATAACCAGACAGGGAATGTTAGTCAAGCTGCTCGGGCACTTAATTTACATCGACAATCATTACTTTATCGATTGCGAAAAATTGAAAGTTTAACAAATTTATCGCTTGATAACCCTGATGATGTTTTTCTATTAAATATTAGTATAAAAGTATGGCTAACAGGAGCCTTCCAAGTTGAGGAAGAAAATGCTTAAACCTTCAGCAATATTATTTGCTGAAGGTTTTTTACCGATTTTAACATGATTAAAATGAATGTTTTAAACACTTCATACATTTTGTATAACTTATAAGCCTAAAAGTTCATACATTGTAGCCATTGTTTAAAGGGTTCGCAAACTCGTATAATATAGTTAACTTCTTCTTATATCTTATGAAACTTTTAATCGACTACATACAATAGTTTATTTAGAAACATCCACATGTGCTTAACGATAAATATTTTTATATGAAATTAAACAATTTTGAAAGGGCTTACAAAATTGTTTTAACTATATGAATTTCATGACTAATGTTAATTCAATAGCCAAACTATGAGAAGAAAAGCGAGAGTGATCAATTTGAAAATTGTCGAACGTGCTGAATCTCTTCTTGATCAATTAAAAGACTGGCGTCGCTATTTACACAAACATCCTGAATTAAGTTTTGAGGAAAAAGAAACAGCCAAATTTATTATGCAAGAGGTAACGAAAATAAATAATGTTCAAATTGAAAGTAATGTAGGTGGCAATGGTATTGTTGCGACATTATCTAATGGATCCGGCCCGACGATCGCTTTACGAGGCGATATCGATGCTTTACCGATTGAAGAATTGAATACACATTCGTTTGTCTCAACAAATGATGGTGTGATGCATGCATGTGGGCATGATGCACATACATCGATGTTGCTTGGTGCGGTTTACTTATTAGCCGAACAATTTGCTAAAGGTGAGTTACATGGAACGGTTAAATTTATTTTTCAGCCGGCTGAAGAAACAACAGATGAACATGGACGAACAGGTGCCCCATATATGATTGATGCGGGTGTATTAGACAATATTGATGCAATTGTTGCTTTACATGTATGCCCTTGGCACCCACCTGGCGTTATTCAGATGAATAATGGGTACAGTATGGCAAATATTGATAATTTTGATGTGACGCTTACAGGAAGTGGAGGCCATGGTGGCTATCCACATTTAGCTGTTGATCCATTATGGATATTAGGGACTGTCTTGCAAAAGTTTTACAGTACGATTGGTAGACGCTTTTCACCTTTAGATGTTGTCGCAGCAAGTATCGGTAAAATTGAAGCAGGTGAAGTAAACAATGTCATCCCGTCAGATGTAAAAATTTCTGGGACTTTACGTTCTTATTCCCCTGAAGCACGCAAACAATTAGTTACCGAAGTCGAAAATGTTTTTAAACTAGCTGAAAATTTTGGTGGCTCGTATGAATTTGTTTTAGAAAGAGGTGAACCCGCCTTAAACAATCATCCACTAATTAATGAATTAATTCATCAAGCCGCCTTAGAAATTTACCCTGACTTAACAGTTGATTGGGGACCATTTGGGCTTGGCGGCGAGGATTTTGCTCATATGACTGAGAAAATATCTGGAGCGATGTTTTTCTTAGGCTGTTCACTTGAAGATGGTTATGATCGCGATTTACATACACCAATTTTTGATATTGATGAAACTTGCTTACCAATTGGCACAGCGATTTTTGTTGCGACAGTTAATAAATATTTAACGAACTATTAAAAGATATATTCATTTTAATGGGTAAAAGTGAACATAGTCATATTTAGTAATAATTAATATTTGTGTTTTGCTATAACAAATTTAAATATAGAATTCATTCAGTCAATTTTCGTTTTAAAATTAACTTAATGAGGTGATGTCGATTGATGAAAAGAACAAAACATAAAATGTTAATCGGTGGAAAATGGGTTGCACGAGAAAAAACAATAAATGTATATGATCCTCAAGACAACACTCGATTGACAACGATTCCGCAAGCATCGAAACAGGACGTTTTATTGGCTATTGAAGCGGCTGAAGAAGGTGCAAAAATAGCCGCAAAAATGCCAGTTCATGAACGAGTCTCTATTTTAAATAAAACCGCTGACTATATCGAAAAAGAACATGATCGTTTTGCTAAAACAATTGCCTACGAAGGGAGTAAAACAATTGTTGAAGCCCGCTCAGAAGTCACTCGTTGTGTTAATACGATCCGTTTAAGTGCTGAAGAAGCGAGCCGGATAAATGGTGAAACAATTCCCTTTGATCAAATGCCAGGGCATGAACAACGTGTCGGTTATTTTTATCGATTTCCCATTGGGATTATCGCTGCGATTACACCATTTAATGATCCTCTTAATTTAGTTGCCCATAAAATAGGACCAGCAATTGCAACAGGTAATGCGATCATCGTCAAACCTGCAACATTAACACCGCTTAGTGCGCTTTTACTCGCAGAAGCTTTTGATAAAAATGGCTTACCTGAAAAAGTATTGTCAGTCATTACAGGTAGTGGTCGTGAAATTGGGGATGAACTCATTACCCATCCAGCTATCCGGATGATTTCGTTTACTGGTGGGTTAGAAACGGGTACACATATTTCTAAACGTGCAGGTTTAAAAAAGATTAGTATGGAATTAGGTTCAAATTCACCAACAATTGTATTAGAAGATGCCGATCTAGATCATACGATTGCAAGTACGGTTGCTGGTGCGTTTGGTGCTGTTGGACAAAATTGTTTAGGGGTACAACGTGTATTTATTCAAGAATCCATTTTTGATCAATTTATTGAACGTTTTGTTCAAGAAACAAATAAAATAAAAACAGGTAATAAATTAGATGAAGCAACAGACATGGGACCACTCATCAATGAAACAGAGGCGATTCGTATCGAAACATGGGTTGATGAAGCCGTTAATTCTGGAGCAAAAATTTTAACAGGTGGCCTCCGTGAAGGAGCTTTTTATACACCGACAGTATTAGTCGATGTTCCTTATGATGCCAAAATTGCTCAAGAAGAAATATTCGGCCCTGTTGTCCTTATGTTTCCAATCGCTCATTTAGATGAAGCCATTACAAAAGCAAATCGAGTCAACTATGGCTTGCAAGCGGGAATTTTTACAAAAAATATTGAGGCGGCTTTTGCTGCAATTCATCGATTAGATGTTGGGGGAATCATGGTTAATGATAGTAGCGATTATCGTATTGATGCGATGCCATTTGGTGGGGTGAAAGGTTCTGGACTCGGACGAGAAGGGGTTAAGTTTTCTATGTTAAAAATGACTGATCCGAAAGTTGTTAATTTTAATTTATAATCTAAAATTTCATAAAAACTTTTAACAATTCAGTCAAAGATTAAGCGATGGAGCATATCATTTGCTGATCCATCGCTTTTAAATGTGTCATAATACTTTTGATCTCGTTAAAAACTGATCCGTTTCGCTCCTAAATATCTTTCCTGCCAATAACTCGTGCTTAATTCACTCGTTACAACACCTGAAGATGTTCCTGCGTGAATAAATTCACCGTTTCCAACATATACCCCCAGATGCGAGGGTCCGGGTTGATATGTTTCAAAAAAAACTAAGTCACCGACAGATGGATTTTCAACTGGTTGGGAAAAGTTCCATATGTCATTTACGGTTCGAGGAACAGTTTTGTTTTGTGTTTCATAAATATATTGAATAAACCCGCTACAATCAAAACCACTAGGTGATGTACCGCCCCAAACATATGGCGATCCAATGAGCGAATAGGCCACTTCAACAATATCGTTTGATGCTGTTTCTTTTTGCTCAATTGGTTCTGGTTGCTCTTCTGTCTTTTGCTCAACTTTTGCTTCATCGTTTGTGACATTTTCAACTTTATTTATTTCTTCTTCATATAAAGGAGTTAACGTTTCTTCAGGATGGTTTTTAATCAATTTCACTTCATGCTCATCTTCAACAATTTGTAAAGCTTTTTCTGTTAAAGGGCCATAAATACCATCAATTTCACCGGTATAATAACCAAAAAATTGTAATGATGTTTGCACAATTTTTACATCTTCACTCGACATCCCTAAGTATATCTCATGTGATAATGTTTTCAGTTGCTCCATATGATATTCTATGTCACGAATGACAATCGCTTGAATTGTCGCTAAATCTGCCTGACCCGTTACGTACAAGAAGTTATCTTTTTGAAACGTTTTAATCGCATGTTCAGTGAAAACGCCATATTCGCCATCAATCGCATGGTCATAATAGTTAAGTTTTGTTAATTTTTTTTGTAAAATTTCTACAGATTCACCATGTTCTTTGAAGGTTAGTTGTTCTGTCTCTAACAGTTGGTCATTATCCATTGCTGGATATGAATGAACATAAGTTGCAAAAGGTTGGCTAATCATCATACTATAAAGCACTGAACGTTTCAGAGCGGTATTATAGGAACCTTGCAACAAACTAACAACCTCCTTTATGTTAACGTTTCTTAACTATTTTATGAGATGGATATTTTTTTATGTCAATTAATTATGTTACAATAAATATATCTATAATAATGAAAAAATTTAATGTGATGGAGGCAAATCATGATATCATTTCTTGTAGCATTAGATAAAAATTATGTCATTGGTTATAACAATGATTTACCGTGGAGTCTTCCTTTAGACTTAAAATTTTTTAGGGAAGTAACAACAGGACATACGATTATTATGGGTCGTAAAACATTCGATGCCATCGGTCGAGTTTTGCCTGAACGTAAAAACGTTGTCTTAACACGCCAACAACAAAGTGAATTTCCTGAAGGAGTAACTGTCATTCATGATATAGACGAGATTTACAAATGGGAAAAAGAAAATCCCGATGAAGAATTATTTGTCATTGGTGGTGCTGAGTTATTTAAACAAACATTTCCTCATGCTGATCGACTATATTTAACATACATCGACCATGAATTTAAAGGTGATACGTATTTTCCGTCATTTAATAAAGACGAATGGGAATTAACCCATGAAGAAAAAGGTATTCGTAATGAAGAAAACCCGTATGATTATTATTTTTTACAGTATGATCGAAAATAATATAATGGGGCGATAATATGTTAACATGTGGAGTTGTTTTATCAGGTGGTCAATCAACGAGAATGGGGACGAATAAATCACTCCTACCGATTGATGGAAAAGTGGCTATTCAACATATCGTTGATGAACTTACGCATTGTGTTAATGATTTAATTGTGATTGCTAATGATAAACAGCCATACGAATTTTTAAATCAACGAATTTATGCTGATCGCTTTCAAGATAAAGGGCCTTTAGCAGGCTTAGAAAGCGCACTTTTCAATCATGATGCTGATTTATATTTCGTTGCGGCTTGTGATATGCCATTTGTTTCGTGCCAAGTTTATAACGTTTTATCTGAACAAGCGGAAGACTTCGATGCTGTTATACCGATTTATGAGGGTAGGGAACACCCGTTAGCAGGCATTTATCGCCGGTCGATCTTACCACATGTGCAAAATAATATTAATCATGATCGATTGCGAATGAATAGTTTCCATTCTGACATAAACGTAAAGTATGTCGATACATTTCCTTCGGTTGATGATTATACATTACAAAAACATTTTTTTAATATGAACAACCCTAAACAATATGAGGCTGCCAAACGATTATAAGTTGTCTTTTATCGTTCAATCATGCTAAACTAAAGATGAATGAATCATACATTTGTCTAATATAGATGGCGCTCATGCGACCATTAAAATAACTTTGAGGTGATACTATGGGCTTAGCGCAAATTGGTATTCCGAGCTTAATATTAATTTTAGTCGTTGCCCTCATTATTTTTGGCCCTTCGAAACTCCCTGAAATTGGTAAAGCAGCTGGTTCATCATTAAAAGAATTTAAAGATGCGACAAAAGGTATTGTTAACGATGATGATGAAGCAGATGAAAAGAAAACCGAATAATTGCTCATAAAAGGGTGTAGGGAGACTTTTTGCCTTACATCTTTTTTATGTTTGATTTAATACTTTGTTTATTTTACCGCCCCAAATGAGGTGAGAATATGACAGCGAATAGTCGTACACAAGTTGCCGATAAAGAAATGAACGTCGTTGAACATCTGTCAGAATTGCGCAATCGTTTAATCGTGACGGCGATCTTTTTTGTTATATTTTTCTTTGTTGGCTTTATTTTTGTGAAAGATATTTTTTATTTTTTTGCAAATGATATCGATGTAAAACTAAATATTACGAGCCCGGCAGATACGATTTGGGTATATTTTACGATTGCAGGAATTTCAGCGATCGTCTTAACGATTCCTATTTTAAGCTTACAATTATGGCTATTTATTCGTCCGGGTTTAACACCTCATGAGCGAAATATTTCTCTGTTATATGTTCCTGTTGTTTTTCTTTTATTTATTTTTGGACTTGGTTTCGGTTATTTTATGTTTGTCAAATTAATTTTACCCTTTTTACTCGGATTAAATGATGATATGTTTAATGAACTGTTTACCGTTGATCGCTATTTTCGTTTTCTGTTTCGCGTGACATTACCTTTTGCTTTACTTTTTGAGTTGCCAATTATCATTATGTTTTTAACAAGTTTAGGCATTGTCACACCGTCATTTTTACAACGAACACGTAAATATGCGTTTTTTATTATTTTAGTTGTTGGTGCTCTCATCACACCACCCGATATCGTCCTACAACTTGTCGTCGCTGTACCACTTTATTTGTTGTATGAAATAAGTATTTATTTATCCAAAATCGTTTATCGGCGTAAACAGAAAAAACATGTGGAATTTATGAAATCGAATTAGGGGATGAGCATGCGAACATTTTATGAGTATGTGTTAACGTTTCGAGGAAAATTAACAGATGATGCGGAAAGTCGTCTGGCCGAATGGATATTTTTAGACCACGACTTTCCGAAGCATTCGCTGAGTTATGATGAAATTAGCGATTACTTAGAATGGAATAATCCATTTCCTGGTTCATTAACTGTTTTTGATCAGTTGTGGGATGAATATGTTCACACATATATCGATTAATCATCGTCTACTTGCTCAATATTCGTTAGATCGGTTAAAGATAATGACCATTCATCCGTATTGTCTGGTGCGAAAATAATCGACTGTGATGACGTACATATGTGTTTAATGATGCCAATAAAATGTTGCTCCCGTCCATTTAAATAAACGGTTAAACGGACTTTTTTATGTTGTTGCCAGGCTATTTTTAATTGATCATTGAGTTCAGCGAGTAATTGTTCATCAAGTTGTGGGGAAAGTTTCTTCTCATCCTCTGCCCATAACTCCTTTAACATTTGTACGTGTTCTGGAAGCATAAGTGATGTCCATTTAATCGTTCCACGATCTTTTAACATGATTATCACCCATCACTCATTTTACAGAACGTACGTTCGCTTTGCAAGTGTAAATTTTGCCAAAATTCGTCAATACATACAAAAAAGTGCTTGATTTGTTACTTTATGCGGTTGCCCGGGAAATATATAATCGCCTACACAAAAACTACGATTGTACCGTATATTAATATAGTCAATCTTACACGTTATGAAGGGGGAAGAGCGATGCGATATCCACCTCAACCGGGAGGGCCATTCGGAAATAATCGATTTGACCAACGGATGCAACCGTTATATCCACCACATCACTTTAATTATCCGCAACCTATACAACCGGAACACCCTTTAAAAGGATTAGCGGTTAAAGGTGTTAATAATTTAACGAAAACGTTAAACCATGTGCAATCATTTACAAATATGTTAGAATCAGCTGCTCCTGTTATTGAAAAATATAAACCGGTCGTTAAAAATTTACCAATGATGTTACAAATGTTAAAGGCGATGCAAAGTGATACAAGTGCAGATAAAGGCCAACAACAGCCAAGTAAGCAACCAACACCAAGTGAAAAAACGAAAGAATCTGAACAAACACATGAAGGTATTTCAAGGCCGAAATTGTATATTGAATAACATTTACACATATATTATGCTAAAATAAATGCAAACGTAATGATGGAGGCGATAACATATGAGTCAAAAAGAAATCGCAACATTCGCTGGTGGTTGTTTTTGGTGTATGGTTGAACCATTTGATGAACGCCCTGGCATCGATAAGGTCGTCTCAGGTTATACAGGCGGCGAAATTAAAAATCCAACATATACACAAGTCGCAAGCGGTGATACAGGGCATGTTGAAGCTGTCCAAGTGACATTTGATCCAGAAGTCATGACCTATGAAAAATTACTGGAAACCTTTTGGCAACAAATTGATCCAACAGATGCTGGTGGACAATTCAATGATCGAGGCACATCATATCAAACAGCGATATTTTATCATAATGATCGGCAAAAACAACTCGCTGAACAATCTAAAAACTCATTGGAAAAAAGTGGAAAATTTTCTAAGAAAATCGTCACTGAAATATTACCTGCCAAAACCTTTTATCCAGCAGAAGAAGAACACCAATACTACTATAAAAAACAACCCTTTCATTATAATTTATATAAAAAAGGTTCTGGTCGGCAAGCTTTCATTGACAATACTTGGACAGTTGATGTCAATCAAACATCATTAAAAGAACGTTTAACACCGATTCAGTATGCCGTCACACAGGAAGATGCAACCGAGCAACCATTTAATAATGAATATTGGGACCATGAAGCTGAAGGAATCTATGTTGATATCGTCTCTGGTGAAGTGTTGTTTTCATCGAAAGATAAATATGATGCTCAATGTGGTTGGCCAAGCTTTACAAAACCGATTGATAACTACCATATTGTTGAAAAAGAAGATATGTCACATGGAATGATTCGTACAGAAGTGAGAAGTAAACAAGGTGACTCACATTTAGGGCATGTATTTAATGATGGTCCAAGACAACATGGTGGACTAAGATATTGTATCAATTCAGCATCTTTAAAATTTATTCCTAAAGAAAAGATGGCAGACGAAGGTTACGGTGATTATTTATATTTATTTACATCTAACAAGTAGACAATATTTTTATTATGTAAACTAGAAGGGAAAATGATTGATGATTCATTTATCATGGGACAATCCAAAAGTAATTAAACAAGTCAAATGCATCCATGCGAATGCAAAAAAATATGTTGTTGATCAAAAGTTAACACCGGGTAAAGTGTATGATGTCATTAATGAAACCGATGAATTTTACTTTGTCATTGATAATAGTGATCGGGTTGGCGGATTTTATAAACAATATTTTGAGGAACGATAAAATCATCCACACCAACATTTATTTAACGAATCATTTTAAATGGGAAACATCTGCTTTTTAAAAGCAGATGTTTTTTATTTGCAAATTTTTCAAAACAGTTGGTATGTATAATTAAATCTATTTAGTAAAAAGTAAGCAAAGCTATTCAGTAGTAACTTTAATAAACGATCAAAATAGTTATGTAAGCTTCATTACTTTTGGAGGTGCTATATGAGTCAAGCGAAATCGTCATTTTGGAAACAATTATCTTATTTTGGGAATGGAGAAAAATTAAACGAACAATTTGAACGTTCCCCACGAGATCGTCAATCAGAACAGTACTATCGTAGTCGGTGGCAACATGATAAAGTCATTCGTACAACACATGGAGTGAATTGTACAGGTTCATGTAGTTGGAAAGTTCATGTAAAAGATGGAATTATCGCATGGGAGACACAACATACAGATTACCCCTCAACAGGACCTGATATGCCTGAATATGAACCACGTGGCTGCCAACGTGGTGCATCTTTTTCTTGGTATATTTATAGTCCGAATCGGGTGAGATATCCATACATACGGTCAAAATTAATGAAGCTTTGGTCAGAAGCTTTACAACAATATCAAGATCCTGTACAAGCTTGGAAAAGTATCGTTGAAAATCCAGAAAAAGAAAAATTGTATAAAAAAGCTCGCGGAAAAGGTGGATTTGTCCGTACATCTTGGCATGAGATCAATTCACTTATTTCAGCTGCGATGATTTATACATTGCAAAAAGAAGGGCCTGATCGAATATTTGGATTTTCACCAATCCCAGCAATGTCGATGGTTAGCTATGCGGCTGGTTCACGATTTTTAAATCTTGTTGGCGGATCAATGTTAAGTTTTTACGATTGGTACGCCGATCTACCGCCAGCCTCACCTCAAGTGTGGGGCGAACAGACAGATGTTCCGGTCAGTTCAGACTGGTATAACTCAAGTTACTTGCTTGTTTGGGGATCAAATGTGCCACAGACGAGAACACCAGATTCGCACTTTTTAGTAGAAGCTCGCTATAAAGGAGCGAAAGTTGTTGCGGTCACACCAGATTATGCTGTTTTAACAAAGTTTGCTGATACGTGGTTACCGGTAGAAGCTGGTATGGATGCTGCCCTCGGCATGGCCATGACACATGTTATCTTAAAAGAATACTATGTTGATCAGCAAACACCATACTTTTTAAACTATGTCAAAAAATATACAGATTTACCGTTCGTTATTACGTTAACAGAAAAAAATGGCATCTATCGAGCGGGTAAATTTTTACGTGCCGAACAACTCAATATGGCGATTGAAAATGCAGCTTGGAAACCGGTTTTATTTGATCAAACGAAACAAACATTTGCGGTACCGAATGGAACGATTGGTCACCGTTGGGAAAATAAGCAACAATGGAATTTACATTTAAAAGATATGGATAACGAATTAGGAGATATCGATCCATTACTGACATTTATCGATGATTCAGATGATGTAATAGAGGTCACATTTCCGAATTTTTCAAAAGAAAAGAAAGAAACATTTTCTCGTGGGGTACCCGTTAAAAAAATAGCGATTGATGGGCAAACACAATATGTGACAACCGTTTTTGATTTGTTTATGGCGAATTCTGGTGTGAATCGTAACCTTCCCGGAGACTATCCGACATCTACTGAAGATGATCAACCGTTTACGCCTGCTTGGCAAGAAAAATTAACAGGTGTTCCAGCAGAAGATGTCGCACAGATTGCAAGAGAGTTCGCTCAAAATGCCATCGATTCAAAAGGTCGCTCAATGATTATTATGGGTTCGGGAATTAATCATTGGTATCATGCGGATATGATTTACCGCACAATTTTAAATTTAGTCCTCTTAACCGGTTGCCAAGGAGTTAATGGAGGTGGTTGGGCCCACTATGTCGGACAAGAGAAGGTGCGCCCTTTAGAAGGTTGGCAAACGGTCGCTATGGCTCGTGATTGGGGCATCACACCAAGACTTCATGCAGGTACACCTTTTTTCTATTTTGCCACAGAGCAATGGCGCTATGAAGATCAAGACGTGGGTCAATTGACATCACCGTTAACGAAAAAACCACGCTATCAACATTTTGGTGATTATAATTCACTTGCGACCCGCCTCGGTTGGTTACCTAGTTATCCACAATTTAATAAAAATCCGCTTCACTTAGGTGACAATAAAACGACTGAAGAAGCTACTGAATCGATTGTTGAGCAAATAAAATCAAAAGACTTAAATTTTGCGATTGACCGACCAGGCGATCCGGAAAATTTCCCAAAAATTTTGTTTGTTTGGCGAGCTAATCTCATTGGAAGTTCAGCCAAAGGACATGAGTATTTTTTAAAACATTTACTCGGAACACATGAAGGCACACTGAGCGAGCAAACAGAAGAAGAAGAAAGGCGCACGAATGAAATTCAGTGGATTGAAGATATTCCTGAAGGTAAGCTTGATTTACTTATTAATTATGATTTTCGTATGAGTGGAACAGGTCTGTACGCTGATATCGTTCTACCTTCAGCAACATGGTATGAAAAATATGATTTATCAAGTACAGATATGCACCCTTTTGTCCATCCATTTAACCCGGCGATCACACCGCCATGGCAATCGAAAACAGATTGGGATGCATTTAAATCTTTAGCTAAACGATTTTCTGAGATGGCAAAAAAATATTTTCCCAAGCCTGTGAAAGATGTTGTGACTTCACCATTACTCCATGACAGTCGTGATGAAATATCACAAAGCTATGGCACCGTCCCTGACTGGAAATATGGTAAACATCAATTGAAACCTGGTCATAACTTTCCACGGATCCAAGTGATTGAACGTGATTATACAAAAGTTTATGACAAATTTGTCACGTTAGGCAATAACATCCGTGAGCAAATCGGGGCGAAGGGAATTAGTTGGAAAGCTGAGGAAGAACACGATTATCTAAAAAAATTATTAGGTGTCAACCGCCGATTAGAACATTATCCGGATTTGCCAAGTTTGCAAACAGACCGAGATGTTGCTGAATGTATTTTAACATTATCTAGTACGACGAATGGTGCCGTTGCGCTGAAAGCTTGGCAAGCACAAGAAGAAAATACTGGCCAGTCGTTAACAGATTTAATAAGTGGACGATCAGAAGAAAAAATAACATTTAATGAAATTACCGAACAACCGAGAAAAGTTTTGACAACACCTGTCTATAGTGGTTCAGAAACAGGGGAAAGAAAATATTCGCCATTTACAACAAACGTTGAACGGCTTATTCCGTTTCGAACATTAACGGGGCGACAACATATGTATCTCGATCATGATCTTATGCTTGAATTTGGTGAGGAACTACCAACCTTTAAACCACCTTTACAAAAACTAACCTTTTACAGTGGGGATCGTAAACCTGAAATTGATCATGAGATTACACTTCGTTATTTAACGCCACATTATAAATGGTCCTATCACTCAACATATTGGGATACATTGCCGATGTTGACGTTATTTCGTGGAGGACCACATGTTTGGTTAAACGTGGATGATGCCAAGGCTATAGATATTGATGATAATGATTGGTTAGAAATGTATAACCGTAATGGGGTAGTCGTTGCTCGTGCAGTCGTCAGCCACCGAATACCAAAGGGAATTGTTTATATGTACCACGTACAAGATCGCTACATTAATGTACCCGGTTCAAAAATAACCGGTCAACGTGGGGGAACCTTTAATAGCCCAACACGTATTCATGTCAAACCAACACATATGATCGGTGGATATGCACAACTAAGTTACGGCTTTAACTACTATGGACCAACAGGCAATCAACGTGATGAGCAAGTAAATATCCGAAAAATGAAAAAAGAAGAGGTGGATTGGCTTGAAGATTAAAGCACAGTTTGGCATGGTGATGAACTTAGACAAATGTATCGGCTGTCATACATGTAGTGTCACATGTAGTAATACGTGGACAGATCGGCCTGGAGCTGAATATATGTATTGGAATAACGTAGAAACAAAACCGGGTGTCGGGTATCCGCGGGAATGGGAAGATAATGATGAACGAAAAGGAGGTTGGCATTTAAAAGATCGTCAATTACAGCTACGAGCTGGTGGTAGAGTAAGTAAAATGCTCAATCTTTTTTATAATAAAAATCTTGTACAAATTGATGAATATTATGAGCCATGGACATATGACTATGAAAACTTAATTAACAGTCCAGAAAAAGAACACCAACCCGTTGCCCGTCCTGTCTCACAACTTACGGGTGAATATATGGAACTTTCCTGGGGACCAAATTGGGAAGATGATCTTGCCGGTGTATATAAAACCGGTGAAAATGATCCAAATTTGCGTCATTTAGATGAACAAATTAAATTTGAATTTGAACAGACGTTTATGATGTATTTGCCAAGAATTTGTGAGCATTGTCAAAATCCTTCTTGTGTCGCTTCCTGTCCATCTGGAGCCATGTATAAAAGAGAAGAAGGTGGCATTGTTTTAGTTGATCAAGATACGTGTAAAAGTTGGCGTTTTTGTATGACAGGATGTCCCTATAAAAAAGTTTACTTCAACTGGAAAACGCATAAAGCTGAAAAGTGTACATTTTGTTTTCCAAAAATTGAAAATGGTGAACCGACCATTTGTTCAGAAACTTGTGTGGGAAGACTTCGATATATCGGTATTGTTTTATATGATGCTGATAAAGTGTTAGAAGCTGCTTCCGTAGAAAATGAACAAGACTTATATGAAGCACAATTAGATACTTTTTTAGATCCGTTTGACCCCGATATTCAAAAAGAAGCCCTTAAGCAAGGTATCCCACAAGATTGGATTGAAGCCGCCCAACGTTCACCGGTTTATAAATTAGCTGTTGAACAAAAAATTGCTTTACCATTACACCCAGAATATCGAACATTACCAATGGTATGGTATATTCCACCACTTAGCCCATTTATGAATGCACTTGGTGGACAAGTAAATACATTAAGTCCTGAAGTTATTTTCCCGACGATTAATCAATTTCGTATTCCCATTGACTATTTAGCAAGCTTATTTACGGCAGGTGATTCAAACGTCATTAAACGAGTCCTCAAAAAATTAGTCGCTATGCGAACATATATGAGGTATAAACAATTAGATAAATCGTATGATACAAGCCTTTTAGAGAATGCGGGATTAACCGAACAAATGGCAGAAGAGATGTATGAATTATCAGCTATAGCTAAATATGAAGATCGTTACGTTATTCCAAAGTCTCACCGGGAAGAAGCAGGAAATATGTTTAATTATCAAGGTTCAGCTGGATTTGAATTTATGGAAGCATGCCGTAGTTGTTTTGGGGGAAGTGAACAAGAGACTAACCCATTAGATTTTTATGAAAGTGGATTTTGGGAGGATTGGGATGAACAAACAGCAAAAGATATTTAAACTAGCCTCAGTATTTTTACATTATCCTGAACGAGAATGGTTAACACATATTGAAACGATTAAAAACGAATTAAATGTATTAAATCTACCAATCATTGATGAATGTTTTCAATCATTTTTGACTTATTTAACCGCAAATTCCCATGAAGAATTGTGTGAACGATATGTCAAAACATTTGATTTTTATCATGTGACAACATTAAATCTTACGTACAACGTGTTTAAAGATTCTCGAGAACGTGGCAATGCATTAATTAAATTACGCCAACTTTTTTCAGAATCCAAATTCCAACCGATCACTGATGAATTACCTGATTATGTCCCACTCATTTTAGAATTTTTGTCCGTTTGTGAAGAAAAGATTGCTGATCGGTTAATTACACTCCATTACAAATCTTTCGTTAAATTAGAACAAGATTTAATCGAACATAAGAGCCCGTATCGTCATTTGATGAAAGCCGTCGTTCATACGACTGAAAAACGACTGAAAAATATTAAAGCCTCTTAAGGAAAGGAGATTACCGATTGAAAACATTTGATATTTTTTTATGGGTCATTATTCCCTACGTATCATTGACAATCTTTATCGTTGGACATATTTATCGTTATAAGACGGATCGATTTGGTTGGACCGCAAAATCAAGTCAATTTCTCGAACAAAAACGTTTACGCTTAGGGAGCCTGCTATTCCATTGGGGCATAATATTTGTTTTCCTTGGACATGTCGCTGGTTTACTCATTCCTAAACAATGGTTTGATCAACTAGGAATTACGAGTGAATTATATCATTTCGGAGCGATTACTTTCGGTGGCGCTGCTGGTATTGCCGTTGTTATCGGGGGATTATTTCTCTTTTTGCGCCGAATTTCTGTGAAGCGAGTAGCAAGAAATAGTACGGTGAGCGATTATATTTCTCTCATTGTCTTAGGAATTGTCGTTCTTGTCGGCTTTACAAATACAGCTGGATATACTGCAACAGGTGGGTCATTTGACTATCGGGTCGTTATTGGGCCTTGGAGTCGAGAAATTTTAACATTTCGACCATCCGCAGAAATGATTCAACAGATGGCACATGCACCGATAGGCTTTAAAGCACATATTATTTTAGCATTTGTCCTGTTTGCCGTTTGGCCCTTTACCCGGCTCGTTCATGTGTTTAGTTTACCACTCGCTTATTTAAGGCGGCGATATATCGTTTATCGTCATGTAAAATCGAATCAGCGTGGAAAAGTTGCTCGTGGAAAAGATATTAATGAGTTTTAAATGAAAGGTGATGCTATATGACTACAACAGGACCTGCTCTTCGTGAATTACGTTCACATCGCTCGATTCATGAAGGGGCCCATGCAGAAGCAAAGGAATTAACAGAAATGATCGTTCGTTTACTCGCTGACAAAAGAATGGAAGATAGTCAAAAGGTCGCTAAATTGTTAATTGAATATTGGGAAACGAGAATTATTGCCCATGCCGATGCTGAGGATGAAGGATTTTATCAGGAACTATTACGTAAAAAACCGCAGTTGAAAAAGGATATCTATATGTTGATGCGTGATCATGAATTGTTTCGTCTAATGATTGAACAAATTAAACGAGAGTTCTCACAAAAAGAAGCTGTAACTGAATCGATCATTCAACAGTTCCAATCATTACTTGTCATTAATCATTTGCACCATCAAGGTGAAGAAGATAAGCTATTTCATTGAGTAAGAAAGATAACAAACATAACTATAAAATAAATGATGGACAAGACATCGTCAAATAAACGATTGACAAGGAGCCGATTATGATGGAAAATCTGCCAAAAGAAATAAATTCACCTGAACCATATTGGCGAACAGGTGTTCAATTACCACAATTCCCTAAATTAGACAATAAAATAACCGTAGATGTTGCCATTGTCGGTGGTGGGATTACGGGAATAACCGCAGCACATTTACTTGCCAAGGAAAATTTAAATATTGCTTTACTCGAATCTGATGTTATTCTAAATGGGACAACCGGCCATACGACAGCTAAAATAACGGCCCAACATGGGCTCATTTATGATGAATTAATACAAAATTTTGATAAAGATCATGCAAAACTATATTATGAAGCACAAATCGAAGGTCTGAAACTGATTGAACATGAGATCAGTTCTATGGCGATTGATTGTGATTTTCAAAAAGAAACTGCCTATGTATATACGAATTCAAAACAACAACTTGCTAAACTTGAACAAGAAAAAGAGGCATATGAACAATTAAATATTCCCGGTAAATTAATTGAGTCAATCCCTTTAAATTTACCGATTAAAACAGCCTTAGCAATGGAGGATCAAGCTAATTTTCATCCATTAAAATATTTACAACGTTTAGTCAAATCATGTCAGGAAAACAATGTTTCAATCTATGAACAAACAACAGCTATAGATGTAGAATATAATAAAAATCCGGCAATTATTACGAAGGAAGGACACCGAGTGATCTGTCAATATGTCATTGTCGCTTCACATTTTCCTTTTTTTGATGGTCAAGGGTTTTATCCGACGCGAATGTACCAAGATCGTTCTTATGCCATTGGTGTAACGACTCCTAAAAAATATCCAGGTGGCATGTATATAAGTGCCGAATCCCCAACACGTTCAATTCGTACAACGGCATACAACGGCGAAGATCTTTGGATCATTGTTGGTGAAAGTCATAAAACCGGTCAAGGTAAACCAATGAAGCAACATTATCAAGCACTTGAAAAATTTGCCCAAACAAATTTTGATCCAGTCGACATTAAATATCGTTGGTCAACACAGGATTTAACAACGATTGATAAAGTTCCTTATATTGGGCCAATCACAAAGACACAAAAAAATGTCTTAATCGCTACTGGCTACAATAAATGGGGGATGACGAATGGAACAATCGCTGCCAAAATATTAAGTGATTATGTTTTGAATAAAGAAAATCGTTTCACGAACTTATTTATTCCATCTCGTTTTAAACCTAAAGTAGCTATCAAAAATTTTGCACAAACGAATCTTGATGTTGCTAAACATTTGCTCAAAGGAAAGTTAAGTCAAACAACAGACATAGAAAACATTCAAACATTAGCTATTGATGAAGCGACAGTGACTCGAATCAATGGTAAACGAGTAGGAGTTTATCGGGATGCAAATAATAAATTGCATATCGTTGATACAACATGTACACATTTAGGGTGTAATGTAGCGTGGAATTCAGGCGAACGTACGTGGGATTGTCCATGTCATGGATCCCGCTTTAATTACACAGGAGAAGTTATGCACGGACCAGCGAAAGAACCTTTAGAAAAAATTAAGTTACCAAATTCTAATGATTTTTAAATAATTTCTCAAAAACCAACAATACTTGAATTATGATATATCTAACAAACTACTTCGCATAATATATATTATGTAAACTAGGAAAAATAAATTTTATAAAATGGAAAATGAAAGATTTTCTCTATTTTAAAGTATTTGCTCACCTTCTCCTTATAGAACGGCGTTAAATTTATAAGTAGATTACATGACGAAAATATAGGTTCAACGGAATTTTGATATGCAGTTTTGGCAGAGAATTGTTCAAAACACACTTTTTTATATGTATTCAGAGGAAGAGACAAATATCTCTTCCCTTTTCAATGCCTATTTATATAATCTCATTGTTAATTGCAGGTCTGTCCTCTATCTTTTATATTTTCGATTGAATTTATAAAAGTCTTCTGAAGAAAGTTATGACAAAATGTGCGGATCATACGGTAAACTCCGGTATACGGTAAAGAGTAAACCAATCCGAACAGAATTTAACATTCGTTAGTCTTTCAATTGGTTATTTGACCTTTGAATTTTACTTAATAAAAAATTTCTATGTATTAAACAAAACATCGCTAAAATATTTTTCTACTGTAAATACGGATGGATAGCATCCATGAAAAAATATATAGAACGACAATTGCTAAAAATACTAATAAATATAACTGATAATATTCCATGGATAAGGCAAATTGAGTAATTTCTCTTATGATATCATTCAAATTAGGCACAAATGTATTTATAACAATTAAATATAGGACGAATAATACACCAGATGCAATCAGTAAATATTGGCTTTTAAAAAGATATGAAAATGGAAATGCAAATGATA
>Ga0079225_10000431_pt1 | contig 22639 bp, 17 predicted proteins | sample Poulit2012_FD_76344 | JGI IMG/M metagenome (GOLD analysis project Ga0079225, IMG submission 76344) | Agricultural soil microbial communities from Georgia to study Nitrogen management - Poultry litter 2012 | ecosystem: Environmental > Terrestrial > Soil > Agricultural land | place: USA: Georgia... | reverse complement strand
ATTTTTGTTTGCTCAATCGCTCTAGAAAAGTTGACTGGCAACTCGTTTTAAATTTTAAATCGCAACGAGATTTTCTTTCTTAAGTAAAAGGCAAGCCAACCCACTAAAAAACCTATGATTACACCAACAATGAGATCTGAAGGATAATGTTTCCCCATGTAAATTCTGCTATAGCTAAAAAGGAATACCCAAGTGAATAAGGGCCATAAGATATATTTATAATAGGGTTTTAAAATTAATCCTATGAGTGTAACTAAAGCCATCCCTACAGTTGCATGAGAGGAAACAAATCCATATTCACCACATCCTTCTCCCACTTCCTTTAGTGGAAATCTAATTTCAGTATAAATGTTATATACATTACAAGGGCGTAAACGCATAAAACCTTCCTTCATTAGTAGTGATATTCCATAAGAGACAGCCACTGTGAGTAATATCACCCCACCACTTATTACCGCTGATTTAAAGCCTGTTTTCCACAACACTAAAAAAGCCAATAAAGCATAAAGTGGAATGGCAAACCACTCGTCGGTAATGTATATCCAAAAAGTATCCCATGTCTCTGAACCTAATCTGTTCAAATAAAGAAATAACTGTTCATCTATTTTTTTTATTGTTTCCATGCCTATTGAAATGAGAATAATTATTCAACTACAATTAAATAATTATTTTTCTTTCCTTTTCCTAATAATATAAAAGTGTCGTTAATCAAGTCTTTTTCAGTGATTAAATAATCTTCCTTCACTTTTTCTTTATTGACAGAAATCGCATTCCCTTTTAGTTCTCTTCTGGCTTGACTATTAGATTCCAAAAAGCCAGTTTTTGCGGAAAGTGCATCAATAATTCCTAATCCTTCTGTAATTTCACTTCGTTTAAGAGTGACTTGAGGAACTCCTTCAAAAACATCTAGAAAGTCAGATTTAGACAATTTTTTTAAATCCTCCTGAGTTGATTTTCCAAATAATATCTCTGATGCAGCGATTGCTGTTTGTAAGTCTTCTTCACTATGAACCATAATGGTGACCTCTTCTGCTAGTTTTCTTTGAAGTTGACGAGCATGAGGAGATTCATTATGACTTTTTATCAACTCTTCAACTTCTTCTTTAGATAAGAATGTGAAAATTTTAATGAATTTTTCAGCGTCCTCATCTGAAGTATTTAGCCAATATTGGTAAAATCTATAAGGCGAGGTGCGTTGTGGATCCAACCAAACATTTCCTCCTTCTGTTTTTCCAAATTTTGTTCCATCTGCTTTTGTAATTAAAGGACAAGTTATAGCAAAACCTTTCCCACTTGCAATACGACGAATTAATTCTGTCCCTGTGGTAATATTTCCCCATTGATCAGACCCTCCCATTTGGATGGTTGCTCCAAGCGTGTTGTACAAATGTAAAAAGTCGTATCCTTGTACCAATTGGTAGGTAAATTCTGTAAAAGACATTCCTTCAACACCTTCTTCTCCTGTCAGTCTTTTCTTAACAGAATCCTTTGCCATCATATAGTTCACGGTGATATGTTTTCCTACATATCGTATGAATTCAAGGAAAGAAAAATCTTTCATCCAGTCGTAGTTATTGACAAGAAGAGCAGCATTTTTATTTTCGGCTCCAAAGTCTAAAAATTTCCCCAATTGCTTTTTAATTGCTGCTTGGTTTTTCTGTAATTCTTCTTCATCTAATAAATTTCTCTCTTGGGATTTTCCTGACGGATCACCAATCATCCCTGTTGCACCTCCTAACAAAGCAATAGGTTGGTGGCCAGCGCGTTGAAAATGACGCAACATCATTACACTCACTAAATGACCAATGTGTAGAGAATCAGCTGTGGGGTCAATTCCTACATAAGCCACTCTCATTTCCTCTTGAAGGTGTTCTTCTACTCCTGGCATGCTATCATGAATCATGCCTCTCCATTTCAATTCTTCGATGAAGTTTTTTGACATTTTTTTAAGTTTTTTTTCAAAAATACTATTGATATCTGAAAATCGGGCATTTGTTAGGATAATTTATAATAATACCTCCCAACCTTCTACCAATTCTCCTCGTTAATTATTATATTAGAGTTCAATTCAATATTAATTACAGTAACAATTAACATTACATCTTATGAAACTAGTTAAAACACTTTTAATTGCCCTGTCCCTAATTTACCTTCCTGTACTACATAGCCAGTCTGCTAGGGCTTTTCTCACAGGAAACAACATAAGAGCCCTTGTCAACGAACGTGGGGTGCTTTTTCTCGATCTTAACACATATTCCGCAAGATATGAATATCCATCAGGTTCCAATAATCATCTTATCTATGCAGCAGGTCTATGGTTTGGAGGACACAATCAAAATCAAGAGTTGAAGCTTGCAGCACAAAAATATGCACAAGCTTATGATTATTATCAAGGTCCTTACTCTACCACTGGGGAATATGATAACCCTGACTATGCACAAACTTATGAGCATGGGCTTTGGCTCGTTAGAAAGTCTGATATTTTGTACCATATAGATAATTATGACCAACCCAATTATGTTGCTCCAAATAGCATTTTACATTGGCCAGGCAATGGTGACCCTTCAGTCGGCGTAGCGGAACAATTGGCACCTTATGTTGATGTAAATAACAATGGCATTTACGAACCCCATTTAGGAGATTACCCTTGTATTAAAGGTGAACAAGCAGCCTATCAAATTATGCACGACGATTCCCTACACGGTGAAAGTGGAGGGGATAAAATTGGGGTCGAAATTCACATCATGGTTTATCAAAGTTATGCGCCAGATTTTATAGGTTTAACAACTTTTGTTGATGTTACTGTAATCAATAAAGGACAAAATTCTTTTGAAGATTTTAAAGGAGCATTCTTTACAGATACGGATATTGGACACGCAGAAGATGATTATATAGGTTCTGCTCCTTCAAGAAACTTGATGTATTCTTATAATTCAAGTAATTTTGATGCCGGAATGGTAATAGGCGCTGGGTACTCTGATAACCCACCTACTGTCGGTGTTATGAGTTTAAATAAAGAGATAGAATATTCAGGCTCCTTCTACAGAGCAGATATCGCTGATAATCCGATGATGGCTGATCCAGTTAACCCTTCAGACTATTGGAATTATATGAATGGAAAGTGGTTAGATGGAAGTGAATGGACGATGGCCGGCAATGGTTATGGAGGAACTGAAGGCCCTACAAAACATCTATACGATGGTAATCCCTTCTTAGGAACTGGCTGGACGGAGTTAGATACTGATGGCAACCAAACAACTAACACACCGGGAGATAGACGTCTAATAATGACGACAAAAGGCGAACAATTTAAGCCAGGAGATACTTTGATGTATCACTATGCAGTTCTTGTAAATCGCGATGGTAATCATTTAGAGAATGTGGATGGTTTACTTAATTATGCAGATTCTGCTCAATTATATTTTAACAATACCACCTACCCATGTTTTAATAATGGAAGTGTAGGTTTTTCAGAGTTAGAAAAAGGAGAATTTAACCTCTACCCTAACCCTGCAACAAGTCAGGTTAAGATTGTTTGGGAAGATTTAAAGGTTGAAGAAATTACAATTAGCTCTTACCAAGGAAGAGTGGTGAGAAGCGTTCCTATTAACAAAACAAAAGGAGAAGTAACTATTGATATTCATGGACTTTCTTCTGGAGTTTACTTTGTAAGTATTGGGAATACGATACGTAAGTTGGTAGTTCAGTAGTTTATAAAAGATAGATTAGGGGCTTAGTCATGAGAGAAGTCTTGCGGTAGCCTTGCATTTCCCTCATTTTTGAAACATTTTATACTTCTATAATAAAACTTAACTTTTGAGATAGTTACTTTATAATATTTTAGTCTTTAATAAAAGAGTCATAATAAAAAACCGTTTACGAGTAAATCTCATAAACGGTTTTTGTAATTTAATATGTTTTTATCAGATTACAGTCGTTCGATAATTCCCGCCGCACCTTGTCCTGTTCCTACACACATGGTAACGATACCATATTTTTTATCTCTTCTTTTCAGTTCGTTAAACATTTGAACAGTAAGTTTTGCTCCTGTACAACCGAGTGGATGACCAAGTGCAATAGCACCTCCATTAACGTTAACAATCGAAGGGTCTAAATCTAATTCACGAATCACTGCTACAGATTGCGATGCAAATGCTTCGTTAAGTTCAAACAAATCTATATCGCTAAGCTTTAGACCAGAAGATTTAAGAACTGCTGGAACTGCATCAGCTGGTCCCATTCCCATAACTCTAGGTGCTAAACCAACTACACGGTAGTCAACTAAGCGAGCTACAGGTTCAAGATTTAACTCCTTAACCATTTTTTCAGACATCACTAACACAAAAGCAGCTCCATCACTTGTTTGCGAAGAGTTTCCTGCAGTCACAGTTCCGTTGCTCATAAACACAGGTCTCAATCTATTGAGAGCCTCTATGCTCGTGCCTTTTCTTGGTCCTTCGTCTGTGTCTACTGTATAGTTTTTTACTTGTCTTTTTTCATTTTCGTCTAAAAAAACATGCTCCACTTCGATAGGGGCAATATCATCTTTAAAAGTTCCGTTTTCTATTGCTCTTAAAGCACGATTATGTGACTCTAAAGCAAAAGCATCTTGATCTTCTCTAGAAATGTTAAAGTCTTTTGCTACGGCTTCCGCTGTCAGTCCCATCCCCCAGTACCATGAAGGATTTTCTTTTCCTACTTTGTAGTTAGGAACAATTCTCCATCCTCCCATCGGCATCGACGACATTGATTCGGTTCCTCCTGCAATAATGCAGTCTGCCATCCCCATATTAATCTTAGCAGTTGCAATTGCAATAGTTTCTAAACCAGAAGCGCAATATCTGTTGACTGTCATTCCTGGAACTTTTTCGGTGTCTAAGCCCATTAATGAGATTAAACGACCTACGTTTAGACCTTGCTCAGCTTCAGGATTTGCGTTACCTACGATTACATCATCGATTCGATTTGGGTCTAAACTTGGCACCTCTTTCATGATTTTTTTAATCACATTGGCAGCCAAATCATCAGGACGATAAAAACGAAACCCTCCACGATTTGCTTTTCCCACTGCCGTTCTATATCCTGTAACTATATATGCGTTATTATTTGCCATTTTATTCTTGTTTTAAAGTTATATGATCAATTTTACTCTTAGTTTCTCAATATTTTACCCTTCTTCACCATGCTTTCAAGTCTTTCAAGTGTTTTTCGCTCTGCGCACAACTCTAAGAAAGCCTTTCGCTCTAAATCAAGTAAATATTGTTCTGAAACTTGAACTCGTTCTGAGATATCTCCACCACATAACACCCATCCTAATTTTTCAGCGATAAGCTTGTCGTGTTCCGACATGTAGTTTCCAGATTGCATAGAATCCGCTCCTACGTACACAATTCCTAAACCTTCTTGTCCAGCAATAGTGATGTTCTTTTCGCGAATTGGTGCTGTATAGCCTTTGTTTGCTAACTCTAAACATGCTGCTTTTGCACGCGTGAGTTGATGTTCTCTGCTGACTATCACTTCGTCTATTCCTTCTCTTAAATAACCAAGGTCAAAGCCTTCGTGTGCTGAAGTGGATACTTTTGCTTGTCCAATAGTTAAGAAACGGTCTCTTAATCTGTTAATTCTGATATCACCCTCTTTTAATTCATCTGAGAAGCGTTTAGCAAACTCTTTTGAACCTCCTCCACCTGGAATAACGCCTACACCAAATTCAACAAGACCAATGTAAGTTTCAGCATGTGCTACAACTTTATCTGCGTGCATTGCCATTTCACATCCTCCACCAAGTGCTAAATTATGTGTTGCCACAATCACAGGTGTTTGTGCATAACGAATTCTCATCATGGTGTCTTGGAAAGTCTTCACAGCAAAGTTTAACTCATCTAAATCCTGTTCCGCAGCCAGCATAAATATCATTCCTACATTGGCTCCAGCACTAAAGTTTTCTCCTGTATTTGAAATGACAAGCCCTTTATACTCTGTTTCAGCTAAATCTAATGCTTTTTGAATACCTTGAATAACTCCACTTCCAATGGTATTCATTTTCGTATGAAACTCTAAATTAATGATTCCATCCCCTAAATCGACAATGGTAGAATCAGCATTCTTCCACACTGTATGATCATCTCTGAGTGCATCTAATATGACAAGCTCTTCTGTTCCTGGAATAACTTTGTATGATTTACTTTCGATGTCATAATAAAGTTTTTGTCCATTTTCTCGTTTATAGAAGGTTTTTGCTCCACTGTCTTTCATTTCTTTTAACCAAGGAGCTACTTTTTTACCTTGCTTTTCAATTAACTCTATTCCTTTGTCAAAACCAAAGATATCCCAAGTTTCAAACGGGCCTAAAGACCATCCAAAACCTGATTTTATGGCATCATCAATTTTGTATAAGTCATTTGCGATTTCTGGTATTCTGTTAGCTGAGTAGGCAAATAAACCTCCAAACATCAGGCGATAGAATTCAGCAGCTTTGTCTTGCCCCATAATTAACATCGCTGTACGCTTAGTTAAATCATCAATGGGTTTAACCATGTCTAAAGTGGCGAACTTAACTCTTTTCTGCTCCTTATATTCTAGAGTTTTTAAATCTAAAGAAAGAATTACTGATTTTCCATCTTCTCCCTTTATTTTCTTGTAAAACCCTTGCTTAGTTTTAGAACCTAACCATTTATTATCAAGCATCTTGCCGATGTAGTCAGGCATTTTGAATAATGCATTCTCTTCATCATCAGGACAATTGTCTTTTACTCCATTGGCTACTAAAACTAAAGTGTCTAACCCCACAACATCTGCTGTTCTGAAAGTTGCTGATTTAGCTCTACCCAACACCGTTCCAGTTAATTTATCCACTTCCTCCACTGTTAAGTCAAGTTCGTTGATGCTGTTGAATAATGACATGATAGAGTATACTCCTACACGATTCGCAATAAACGCTGGTGTATCTTTACATAGCACAGTCTTTTTACCCAAGAACTTGCTTCCATAATCCATGAGGAAATCCACTATTTTTGCATCGGTTTCTGGAGTTGGAATAATTTCTAATAATTGTAAATATCTTGGCGGATTAAAAAAGTGTGTTCCACAGAAGTGCTTTTTAAAATCATCCGTGCGACCTTCTAACATTAATTGAATAGGAATTCCAGAGGTGTTTGATGTAATTAAAGTGCCTGGTTTTCTATATTTTTCAATATTATCAAAAACTGACTTTTTAATGTCTAAGCGTTCGATGACTACTTCAATTATCCAATCTACTTCACTTACTTTGCTTAAATCATCCTCAAGATTCCCAGTTGTAATCCTGCTTGAAAATTCTTTTTTATAGATTGGCGATGGCTTCATTTTTAGGGCATTTGTAAATGCTTCATTCACAATGCGGTTTCTTACCACTTTATCTTCTAATGTTAACCCTTTTTTGAGCTCAGCTTCGTTCAATTCTCTAGGAATAATATCAAGTAGAAGTACTTCTACACCGATATTTGCGAAATGGCAAGCAATTTGTGAACCCATTACGCCTGAACCAATTACAGCTACTTTTTTTATTTTTCTATTCATAATTGGATTTAATTTAATGTTAATTTATATAATTCATTGTCAATATGTTCATCGACTATTTCCATGACTTCAAAAAAAGCCTTTAGTTTTTCTAGAGGGATAGATTTTAGTAAATCTTCGTTAAATGTTTTCACTACTTTTCTAACCTCTCTTCTTAGTTCGAGGCCTTGTGGAGTGAGAAAGATGAGTACTTTCCTTCGGTCTTCACCATCCGTTTTACGATAGATATAGCCTTTTTTCTCCATTGTTTTTAGAGTGCGTGATAAACTTGTGGGTTCCATTCCCATACGTGGACCCAACTGAGTGCTCGGGGTTCCTTCCTTATCTACAATAAGCAAAATAAAGCCTATTGACATAGTCAGTCCGTGAGCTTTTGCTTTCTGGTTGTACATCCTCGAAATCTTATGCCAAGAATGACGTACATAAAAATCTATATAATTTTCTTTACTTAAATAACTCATGATGCATAAAGATATATAAATTATTAAGCATGCACAACAATTGTGTAGAAAAAAAATTAAAACAACTGTATTTCAATGGGTACAACTTTCCAATTAACCTTTTTAATTAAAGGTTTTTAAGAACAGATTTCAGTGAAAGGAGGGAAGAATAGAGCTTAGTTCGCTACTTCCGACATGAATTTAATTCTCATTAAGCGAAGTTCTTCCTCGGTATAATCACCTTCAAATTCATTGTATGCGTCTTCAATCGAATCTGTTTCAGCTTCGTAGAAATATTCGTAAATCTCTTCTTGGTTGTCATCATCTAAAATCTCATCGATATAATAGTTGATGTTCACTCTTGTTCCAGAATTTACAATGACTTCAATTTCTTCAATGATTTCTTCCAATGTTTTACCTTGTGCCTCACCAATATCTTCTAAAGGAAGTTTTCTATCTATATTTTGAATTAATTGAACTTTAAGTCCTGATTTATTAACCAAAGATCTTACGACTAAGTCTTGTGGACGTTCAATTTCATTTTCTTCTACATAATCTTTAATTAATGCTAAAAATGGTGCTCCATATCTTTTGGCTTTTCCATTTCCAACTCCACTTATGGTAGACAATTCTTCCTTTGTGATAGGATATTGAAAAGACATTTCCTTCAAGCTATCTTCTTGAAAAATCACAAAAGGAGGTAGTTTTTTCTCTCTAGATATTTGCTTTCTTAAATCTAACAAAGCTTGATACAATACATCGTCGAAAGCATCTTTAATTCCTCCAGCTGCAAAATCATCATCATCAGAGTCGCTGAACACATGTTCCTTAATTAAGGTAAAAGAAGATGGATTTTTAATAAACTCTCTTCCTTTATCTGTGAGTTTTATAACTCCATAGCTTTCAATATCTTTTGATAGCAATCCGCCCACAAGAGCTTGTCTGACAGCTGCATTCCAGTAGACCTTGTCTTTGTTTTTACCAGCCGCAAAACCTGGAAGTTTGTCATGTTTATATGAAATGATTTCTGTAGCTTTCTCTCCATTAATGTAGGAGCACAGATAATCTGCTTTTTGCATTTCTTTGAGTTCTTCTACACTCTTAAGTAAGGTTAAGATTTCATCTTTTCCTTCATACTTTTCTTTCGGGTTTCGACAATTGTCGCACATTTGATTACAGTTTGTCTCATCATACTCTTCTCCGAAATAATGGAGTAAGAATTTTCTTCGGCAAATCGACGTTTCGGAATAGGATACAATTTCAAATAAAAGTTGACGTCCTATTTCTTGTTCCGCTATCGGGGTTCCGTGCAGAAACTTTTCTAACTTTTCAATATCTTTATATGAGTAAAAAGCCAAACATTCCCCAACACCACCATCACGTCCTCCTCTACCTGTTTCTTGGTAGTAGCTTTCTAATGATTTTGGAATGTCGTGATGAATTACAAAACGAACGTCTGGTTTGTCAATCCCCATTCCGAAAGCAATTGTAGCTACAATCACGTCCACTTCTTCCATTAAGAACATATCTTGATGGTTTGCACGTGTTGTGGCGTCCAAACCAGCATGGTATGCCAAAGCATTGATTCCGTTTACGCGAAGCACTTCTGCTAATTGCTCTACTTTTTTACGAGATAAACAATAGATAATACCTGACTTTCCTTTTCTTTTTCGAATGTATTTAATAATTTCTTTCTCTACATTTTTTTTAGGTCGAACTTCATAATATAAGTTTGGTCTATTAAAAGAAGCTTTAAATACATTGGCGTCGGTCATATTCAAGTTTTTTTGAATATCTGCCTGAACCTTCGGTGTCGCCGTAGCAGTTAATGCAATAATTGGAACATCAGAGATGGCTTCAAAAATTTCTCGTAAACGACGGTATTCAGGCCTGAAGTCATGACCCCACTCCGAGATACAGTGTGCCTCATCAATTGCAAAGAATGAAATTTTTACAGAAGTGAAAAAGTCAACATTTGCTTGTTTAGTCAACGATTCAGGAGCTACATAAAGCAATTTAGTTTTTCCTGCAGTAATATCTTCCTTTACTTGCTTTATCTCAGTTTTTGAAAGAGAACTGTTAAGTACATGCGCCACTGAGTCATCTTCACTTACATTTCTTATAGCATCTACTTGGTTTTTCATTAATGCAATTAGCGGCGATACGATAATTGCCGTTCCTTCTAATAAGAGTGCGGGGAGCTGATAGCATAAAGACTTTCCTCCACCCGTCGGCATGATTACAAAGGTGTTTTGTTTATTTAAAACACTATTAATGATTTCTTCTTGATCGCCTCTAAATTTATCGTATCCAAAATATTTTCGAAGCGCCAAGTTCAATTCTGAAACATCTGCAACAGACATAATTAATTTAAATTAAAATTATTTTTCATTTATAAATATACAAAATAAATTCACACGAATTTAATAATTAAGTATATACTTTCCATACTCAATCGCTGTATGACCTATATTAAGAGTTGAGTCGCATAAAATTTAAGATTAAATATAAAGTTTTTTTCATGTTTAGTTGGGTTTTAAATTTTTAATAGAGAATGAATTATAAAATTATAGATTCTCTTTTGTTTCAATTGGTTGACTTTTATCATATCTTGAGATTTTGTCTCACTTTTACTCTAAATAACCAAAATTTAGCGTTATTTTTGGGCTAAAGATAAATTATATATAAAACATGGAAATTACCCGAGAAAAAGTTTTAATAGCATTAGGAAATGTGATAGAGCCAGACCTCAATAAAGATATCATTTCTCAAAATTTAGTTGAAAAATTAGACATTGATGGGGAGAAAATTATACTTACGGTAAATGTGGTTAATCCAGCGCTTCATGCCCGTAGAAAAATGCAACAAATCATTAATTTCACGTTAAAGAAGGCGTTTCATGCAAACATTGAGATTGATTTAACAGTGAAAGGTTTGTCGGAAGCAGCAAAAAAAGCCAAAAGGAAAGTATTGCCAGAGGTTAAGAATATCATTGCAATTGCTTCTGGTAAAGGTGGTGTAGGGAAATCTACAGTAACCGCAAATTTAGCAGGTGGACTTGCAAAAGCTGGATATTCAGTGGGTATTGTGGATGCAGATATTTACGGTCCTTCAATGCCAACGATGTTTGATTTAGTAGGAGAAAGACCTGGATCTATTAATATGGACGGCGTTACTAAGATGACACCTGTTTTATCTTACGGTATTCCAATTATGTCTATTGGTTTCTTTACCAATCAAGACGATGCTGTGATTTGGAGAGGACCAATGGCTTCAAAAGCACTCACTCAAATGTTTACAGAAACTCATTGGGGAGAGTTGGATTATTTATTGGTTGACCTTCCTCCAGGGACGGGGGATATTCACTTATCGCTAGTTCAAAGTGTGCCTTTAGATGGAGCGATTATTGTATCTACTCCGCAAGAAGTAGCGTTAGCAGATGCGAGAAGAGGGGTAAATATGTTCCTAATGGATGGAATAAAGGTGCCAATTATTGGGTTAATTGAGAACATGGCGTGGTTTACTCCTGAAGAATTACCAGACCATAAATATTATATCTTTGGTCGTGATGGAGTGAAGAATTTAGCAGATGGAATGGAACAGCGATTCCTCGGTCAAGTACCTTTGGTGCAAAGCATTAGAGAGTCAGGGGATATTGGAAGACCTGCAATAATGCAACAAAACACTATCGTTTCAAATGCATTTGACGAAATTGTAAAAAAGTTGATTAATATTACTAAGTAACAAGCTATATAAAATTGAATTATGTCAAGGGAAGTTAAAGATTTAGAAGAGATTGTTCTAGAGGCATTGAATCATTTAAGGCCTTTTTTAGAACAAGATGGTGGCGATATGGAGCTAATGGAAATAACTGAAGACAAAACTGTTAAAGTTAAGCTGTTAGGGAATTGTAAAAATTGTTCAATGAGCCTGATGACAATGAAAGTTGGTCTTGAAGAAGCCATTAAAAAAGTTGCTCCAGAAGTGAAAGGAGTAGAAGCTATCGATGAGGTGTAATTAATGAATAATGTTTGGTTTTAGACATGCTATTCGTGGAATTCTTATCATGTTTCGTAAAGAACGAAACTTTAAAGTGCAATTCCTCATTTTTAGTTGTGTGGCTGTCCTAAGCCTAATTTTAAAGATAAATAGTGGAGATTGGGTTAAAATTATTCTAACCAGTGCACTTGTCTTATCATTAGAAACAATAAATTCATCTATAGAAAAGCTTTGTGATTTTGTAAATCTTGAAGAGAATCCTAAAATAAAAGATATCAAAGATATAAGTGCGGGAGCTGTTCTAATTGCTTCTATTTTTGCAGTAGTTGTAGGAGTATTAGTTTTATTTCCATATTTAATACGTTAAAAGCCCTGAAAATAGGTTTTCTTGTTTTAAATTAATATCCACATTTACAAAAAGTTTATGCTTCATTTTTAAATTGCAAAAGGCTTCCCAATTAAAAACATGGTGGGTCTTTTATCTAAACTAAAAGCATTTTTTCTCCATTCTTCGATAGTCATTGTTTGGACGCGTTCTGTGGGTAATGTTAAGTCGCAAGCTATACACAAGAACGTGTTGTCCATACATTCGTTTAATAAGTCTTCTAAAAGGTGGTTGTTCCTAAAAGGCGTTTCCATAAATATTTGTGTTTGTCCTGTTTTGTTGGCTAAATATTCATATTCTTTAAATGCAGCAATACGCTGTTTCCGATCTTTTGGAATGTATCCATTAAAACAAAACGACTGACCATTAAATCCACTTCCGATTAATCCCAATAAAATAGATGAAGGACCTGTGAGCGGACTTACAAATTCACCTTGTTGATGTGCCAGTGCTACTAAATCCGCACCAGGATCTGCAATCCCAGGACATCCAGCCTCTGAAATAATTGCTACATCAAATCCATCTTTAAGAGGGAAAAGCATTTTTTGTAAATCTCGTGGGTTTGTTTTTTTATTGAGAATAAAAAAGGTGCTGTCATCGATTGGAAACTCACGGTCAAGTTTTCGTAAATAACGACGAGCTGTTTTTATATTTTCAACGGCAAAATGTCTTGTTTTTTTAGCAATTTCAGCAACCTCTGTTGGAATAACGTGTTCCCAATGTTCCGAACCCATCAAGGTAGGCATTAAATATAAACGTCCTTTTTTCATTTTACTTTATTTTTTCCAAGATGAGATCTGTGGCTTCGTCAAGCATTTCAAAAACTTCTTGAAATCCTTCTTCTCCACCGAAATAAGGGTCTGGAACCTCTAAATCTTTTTCAGGATAAACTAAATTGAGGATAAGTTTCACTTTTCGTTTATCTTCTTCATTTCGTGCCAACTCCATCACATTGTCGTAATTGCTTTTATCCATTACATAAATATGGTCGAAGCTGTCGAAATCATCGACTGAAAATTGCCTAGCACGTAAATCATCTATAGAATAGTTGTTCTTTTTTGCTGTTTCACGCATTCTTTGATCAGGTGCTTTACCTACATGCCAATCTCCCGTTCCCGCTGAATCAACGACTACATTTAGATTGTTTTTCTTAACTTTTGCTCTTAATAATCCGTCAGCCATAGGAGAGCGACAGATATTGCCCAAACAAACCATTAATATTTTCATCTTGTCTATGTTGCTTTTTGTTTACGAATAATTTTCCAGAAAAGAGCTGGAGAAAAACGCTTGATTTTTGCAGCTAAAATCTCTTTATTTCCAATTAATACCTCCTTTTTGTTTTTTATAGTTGCCTTAAGAATTTGTCGAACACATTCTTCAACCGGCATTCCTGTGGCTTGATTGTGATCCATCTCTCCATGCGCAGTACCATCTTCTGTTAAGGCACTTATAGAAATAGGAGTATTGATTTTTCCAGGACATACAATTGTAACCTTAATGTTATTTTTTTCTTCCTCTAACAACAAACTTTCATAATATCCATGTAATGCATGCTTTGAGGCTGAATATGCTGAACGGAGAAAAAAACCGAATTTACCAGCAATACTTGAGGTTATAATGATGTGTCCACTTTTTTGCTTTTGCATATAGGGCAACGCAGCTTTTGTCAGTGCGATATTTCCGAAGTAATTCACCTCCATAATCATCCTGTCTACTTCAATGTCTGTTTTTGAGGCTTCTGCTCTTTGGGAAACACCACCACTATTGAAAAGATAGTCGTTATGTTGATACTTGTCTATCACTTGCTTCGCTAATTTATCAAAATGCTTATTATCTGCTAAATCTAACGGGAGAACCATGTGTTTGTCACTATTAGCCAAACTGTTTTTAAGTTCCTTTAAAGCATCTTCATTACGGGCTGAAAGAATAATCTGTCCTCCTTGATCAGCTATTTGTATGGCTAATTCTTTACCTATACCAGAAGAAGCTCCGGTTATCCAAACGACTTTATTTGCATAATTATTCATAGTTAACAAAGATAAGAAAACAAACTTGAATTATGAATGAGAAAGTTTTGCGCAGACTAATAATGTTGGTTCAATAAAAAAACCGCTTTGAAAATATATTTTCAAAGCGGTTCCCTAGTTAATTTTTATGAATAAACTATACTAGTCTAATATAATGCCCTCCTTTAATATAGAAGCGTTGGCCATCTTCTTTTCTTCTCCTTGTTGAACTAGAGTATTTACAATTGATCTTAGTTCTTCCAATTCAGATTGGTTTTGAGATAATTCAGCTTTTAAATTATCTACCTCACTCACCTTTTGCTTTAATTCCTCATTCTCCTTAATCAAAGCCTGAATAGCAATCATCATCACACCATCTATATCCGCTGATGCGATAGTGGTGTCATTTCCGATTGTTCCAATTCCATCATTTCCGAAATAAGCATAAAACTCTTGTGCCATAGGACCATAGTGACGGAAGGTTTCTTTGTCTTGACCTTTGTAATTCCAAGAACCTAGTTTCATTTGCCCTATTTTTTCAAGGAAAGATTTTCCATCTGCTTCAAGAAAGTTTTCTTTTTTGGTGCTGTCGGAAATAGTTGACCAGCTATTGGCACCTCCAACCATAGAAGCTCCTATATTGCTAGCTCCACATGTATAGAAATAGTATCCATTATCAAAACGAGAATAAAAGCGATTATTCATAGTTCGTGTATCTCTATCAGCTTCTACAGTTCTAGATGCATCAGCTAAATATATACTTCCTACGGCTGCTGAAGTTAATCTGATGTTCTTTCCAATAACTGTGGAGTTATCGGCTAATGCCTCAGAGCCTTGACCCATTGCAATCGATGTGTTTCCAGAAGCTATTGTCTCAACCCCCATTGCTGTGGAGAAATTCCCAGTAGCTTTTGTGTATCCTCCCATTGCAATCGATCTGTTTCCAGAAGCTATTGTCTCAACCCCCATTGCAAATGAAGTGTGTCCTGACGCTTCTGTTCCATAACCTAATGCTATAGATTGTAAGCCACTAGCTTCGGTGAGTCTTCCCAATGCTGTTGAATAACTATTCAAAGCTTTTGTTTGATACCCCATTGCTACGCTACTAGCACCTGATGCTTCTGTTTGAGATCCCAATGCTACGCTACTAGTACCTGATGCTTCTGTTCGATCTCCCATTGCAACTGAATATTGTCTTGAAGCTATAGAACGATAGCCAGAAGCAAATGATCTACTTCCAGTAGCTTTAGCTTCTCTACCCACCGCGAAACTCGCGTCTCCGATACTATCAATATCCCAGTTTGTGTTGCCAGAATATCCAGCGCGGAAAGCACCTTCTTTAGAAGGAATGAACATCATTTTATATTCAGTTGTTGAGTTGTAATTAACATCTTCAGTATTTACTAAAAACTCCTTTCCAAAATTTGAAGGGTCATTATATACTATGGAGTTGTTGTTGGCTACAAAGAATCCTTCTGAAGCATCGCTTGGTGTCCACTCATTTCCATCCCATTTTAATACTTGGTCAGCATTTGCTCCCATTTGGTCTAAATTGTTAGCATATAATGCATAAGGAACACTTGCCAATTCAGTAGTTCCTAAGTCTGTATAAGTTGTCCCTCCTGCAGGATCTATTTCTACTTTTATGTTTTTATTCGTTGCACTCCAGTCAATGGCATTCATTGTTCCTACTGTAGGTACTCCATCTCCAATTTTTACATTGTATAAACCAAAGTCATTCGTATTAACGATATGAGTCTCTACATATTCTTCTACTGCTCCATCAAGAATGCTGATTCTTAAACTGATGTTTTGGTTAGCTATAGGATCTCCGCTGTTTGTTCGGGCGACTCCTTGATAGTTGAGTTTGTTCGGTGCTTGTGCAAAAGCAACGGTAATACTTAATAGTAGCGTTGCTGTAAATAATAATAATTTTTTCATAATTTTTTGTTTAATAGTAATTGATTAATTTAATTTTTGAATTTTAAAACTTTTTAGGAACAAGCCTTTCTCTTTTATAACTTGTACCTGTAATACATAATTCCCCGCAGGTAAACCTCTAAGACTTACCTCTTGCTCTTCACTTCCGCTGTGCAATTGTGCATCATCTTGAAAAATTACACGTCCTTGTGGGTCATATAAAGCATACTTTAAGGTAGTGTTTCCTGTAAGGTCGGGTTTGAGCATTACATAATCCCTTGTTGGATTGGGATACACACTTATTGCTTGCTCGATATCTTCTATTTCTTCTAAACTAGAAGTTCCAGACAAGGGCTGTAAAACTCCATGTGTAACGACGATGTTCCCTGCTGATTCAGTATTCACCACTGCCATTTCTCCAATAGAGTACTCGAAATGATCTCCTCCAACGGTTCCGTGACCACCAGTAGCATTTAGCGTAGATTGTGCTTGACTAAAGCTAGAAGCACAAAAAAACAACATTGTTATAGCTACCGGAAGAGCGAGTTTGTTTTTGAATAAACTTTTTTTGCTTTTGGGCAAAGCAAGAAAAGTGTTGCTTTTCTTTTTCATAGGCTCTCGTTTTTTTTTTGTTAATTAATAAGGCAAAGTTAAGAAGACTTATTGGGGAAATCATTAGGGTTTCCCCTAGTTTTTAGCGACTTAAGAGACTTTTTATGTTAAAAAACACGTGTTAAAGTAGTTTTTTAGGGGGAATTGTTTTTTTTTGAAATGGAGTAAATAGGTAGATTTGGATTGAAAACAATTTAGGGATAGTGTCTCAATTTATAAAATAGCTGTTTTTAGAAAGTTTAATGGTTAATTTATCAATAAAAAATCCACCAGAAACCAAATTGTCACTGGTGGATTGTAAGAGTGTTTTTTGTTTGCGTTAAACTCTGTTTTCTACCGCGATTATCATTTCTTCTTTGAGGTTTTTGACTTGTTTTAAAACCTTGTCTAAATAATCAGCTCCGTATTCATTTTTAATTTTTTCTAGTTCATTCCAGAATTCTTGCCATTTAGCTTTAGGTGATTTTGGATTTAGACGTTCAAAACCTAATCGTCTTAAAGTGTATTTTGGCATGGTATAGTAATTACGAATATCTTTAATTAAATCTTTAATAAATTTCATGTTTTCTTTTTCTGAAGTGTCAATTATTTTTAGTGCAACTTTCAAATTGTCATGAGCTCTTTTTTCAATAGCCAAGTCACTTTTATTAGAACGTGTATTTTCTTTGTGATTTTTTATAAGTTCATAAGATGGCCAGAAGTTATCAGATAGTGGTAGGCGCTTGGTTTCAGGTTGACATTCTACGTGCTTTAAAAAATCTCCAAACGATAAGCTTTCTACTGTAGTGTTATTTTCCACTGTTAAGCGTTGAGAAAACAAGGCTAATCCTTTTTTTCGTAAAGTAGTAACCTCTGTTTCATCGTGCTTTTTAGCAGTTTTAACACGATTGGGTAATTTCTCTATTCGTTCAATGACTTCTGGATGATTTATTTTAATTTCTTCAAATCGATTTCTGATTTCCGTAAGCAAGTTTTTTTCTCCCTCCTCTTCGGGGTCTTCATTCATCCGCTTATATAATCCACTTGCTGAAGGCTCTTCCTCAGGATCGAAAATTTGAGCGTCTTCTCCCAAAGAATTATGAATCATAAACATTTTTTGTGAAGCTATCTCTCTAGATTTAACGTAGTCTGCTCCTGTTTCTGATGGAAAAAAATTAAATAAATATAAACGATCAAAAACTTTTTTTCCAATTCGGTTTATACGTCCAACTCGTTGAATTACGCGCGTTGGATTCCAAGGAATATCATAATTAATAATGGCACCAGCACGATTTAAGTTGAATCCCTCTGATAATTTGTCACTTGTTATCAGAATTTGAAAATCATCTCGTTGGGTCCCTTCAAATTGGGCGTTAAAGTTATGCTCTAGGGCTCTTGCAAGTGCTTTGTTCATACCTCCATCACATATTAATAAACGATTCCCGAATTTTTCTCTAAAATAAGGTGCAAGATGTAAAACGGTATCTGTGTATTCAGTAAATAAAACTACTTTTCGATTGGGTTCTTTTTCAATAATACCTTTTATTTTTTCATAAACTACTTGACGTTTAGGATCATCTTCCACTAAACCTTCAGAACTTATTTCTGTTCTGATTTGATTAAATAAATCAAGGTCTTTTTGAATATCCTTTATAAACTCTGCTCTTTTTTGAAATTCATTAATATTATATACTGTAGTGTTTTTTGGCATTTTTCGATCTAAGAGTCGATTTTCAAACTTATCAAGGATTTCAAAAATTTCTTCTTCATCGTATTCATAAATCTTCTCTATCAAACTTCGATCTAAAATATATTTCCCATCAGTTTTTTCTATAAACCCTAAAACTGTTTCGTGAACTTTAATAAATCGGTCTATAGATTTTTGAAATGCACCAAACGAACTTTCAAATCGTTTCACTAACAATCGTCTCATAAAATCATACAAGTTACGTTGTTGTTGAAATCTTCTATTTTCATCCAAGTCCATATCATCTTCGTCTATGATTTGTTCATAACGAGCAGGTTGGTATATAGCTCCAGTAAACAAGCCTTCTTCTGAAAAATAATTTTCAACGATTCGATCATAAAAAACAGATTGACTTTTGGTGAGATAATAAAACATTTCTTCTGGAGAGTTAACTACTGGTAAATCACCTATCTCTTTACTATAACTATAATCCTCTTTTAAATCGATTCGATTTCTACGAATAACAACTGGAGAAATAATTTCTTTTATAATGTTTGCTAAACGTTTGGTTTCTTGACGCACTATTTGCACATCTACAGGCGGTGTCTTTCCTAAGAAGTTAGCATATAGTTTCTCCGACTTATCTCTCTTTTTAGGGTCTTTTGAATTAAAGTTCTTTAGGATATATGATAATTGTTTAAAACGAAAGGTATAACTTCTGAATAGTCCTTCTAAGTTATCGTCTAAAGTGATGGATGACAGACCTGGGATGATAAATAACTTCAATAAAGAAAAAATATCATTTGGAGAGTTGTTAAACGGTGTTGCAGTCAGTAAAATGACTTGTTTCCCTCTACAGATTTGTGTTAGGGCTTCATAATCTGCAGTGTCTTGATTTCTGAAGCTATGTGCTTCATCAATAATTATGGTGTCATATTCATCTCCAACATCTTTTAGGTCTTCAGCAAGCTGTTGAATAGCTCCTCTACTTAAAACCTCCCATCCATCTAAATCGAAATTTTTGACATATCCCCACCAACCTGTTTTGTCTAATCGATTACCCATTAGTCCTGGAGGACAAATGATTAATCCTTTTGTGTCTAAGTTTCGAGCAATTAACGATGCAATAACCGATTTTCCTAACCCTACAACATCAGCGATAATTACACCGTTATTTTGTTCTATAATTCCTAAAGCTTGATTTACCGCATCGATTTGATATTGGTATTTTATAAAACCATTCTTTTCTAAAAGCCGCTCAACTTTTGGTTTTAAATGTTTTTGATTTTGTAAATCTAAATAGGTTTTTAATACTAAAGCATATGCTTCAAAAGGTGTAACTTCAGCAGCTTGAGAACGATGTGAAATAAACTCTATTAATTGCTTTTTCCGATGATCGATTTCCGTAATGGGGACAGCATCTTTCCATATTTCTTCAAAATACTCCACTGCATCTTCATATCCATAATCTTTAATCTCCACATTGAATTCTTGTTGGCCATGCAATCCGGAACGCGTTAAATTACTACTTCCGGTAATTAAATAACCTTTAAAGTTATGTTTTTGAAGCTCTTCTTCATTCATTTCAAATAAGTAGAGCTTAGCGTGATTGGGTTCCTTTGTTTTACGGATAATTAAACGTTCTTGCTCAAGCATGTTCAAAAAGAAGTGTACTTGCTCGTAAAACTCTTTTGTGTCTTGATCTTCATTGTTGATTGCAAAACCAAGCGAGGTCATAAAATCATTAAAGTAATCATCTTGACTTAAATCCATTTCTTGAACATCATGTTCGAATATTTTGGATAAGTGATTACCTACTTGGAGCCCTACCAAAAGACGTATTTTAACAGTAGGGTTTACCTTAAGATTTTTATACACTTCTTGCCAACCAGAAAAATAAAAAAATCCTACTAACCATCGAAGTTCTGTACTGAACTTGATAATGTTGTTTAATCGTCCACTTAAAGTCTTTTGTGGACTTTTGTTTGAAATGAAATTATTAGCCATTGTAGTTTTTTATAAAGTAATGAATATATTCATTCAATAAAGTACCTAAATAATACGGTAAATTCATTAAGAAATAGGGTTTGCCTTCTGGAGTTGTCGTTTTATCAATACTGAATTGACCACCATAGATACGAACTGCAAAAGGATGGTTTGCTTTGTTAATAAATTGATGTAAGGATTTTAAACTCCCCGTTTTTCCTGATTTTATTTCAATTGGAATTAAATATCCTCCGTAGGAAAGAATTAAATCAACTTCTGCAGAAGATTGTGTTTTGTCTCTCACCCAGAAGTTGGGCTTTTTATAGTTTCCTGTATTTAATGAAATGATTTCTTGCGTGATTATATGCGGAATAAGAGCACCTTTATAAGCCTCGCTTAAATCGTCCATTAATAATAAATCGGCTTGTATATTTAAGTCAAAGTTAAGAATGCCAGTATCTAAAAATTGTAAACGTGGCGACTTTTTAAAGTCGGGAATTACTGGGGGTTCAACATTCGTGCAAGGATAAATAATTTGAATCACTTTTGCATCGTCTAAACTTCGAAAAGCTTCACTAACCTCTCTTGATTTATAATTTGAATTCCCAAAATTTTGAAATTTAACCCGCTGGTCTACAAAGGTAGCAGCAGAGCTCACAATGTGCTTAATTACATTTTCTTCAGCCTTACTTGAAGCATATTTCACAATATCATCTTTATAAGTATTCCAAATACTTTCATAAATAGTTGGCAAAATAGACAAGTCTTTATTTTGTACATAATTAGCCACAATTTCTGGCATACCTCCAATAATGCAATAGGTATGGAATTCTTTTATTAAAATATCATGAGCCACATTATCAATTGGGATTTCCTGCATTCGTTCCAAGAGCATTTCCTTTCCCATTGCAAGTAAGTATTCTTGAAAGTTGAGGGGAAACAGATAGAGATAATTCACCCTTCCCACTGGGAAGTGCTTGGCTTTATTCAAGGTGTGTTCCAACAAAGAACTAGCTGCAACGACATGTATCTCTGGAATTTCTTCGTAAAAATATCGTAAAAAAGAAATTGCCTTTTGGGATTCCTGAATTTCATCGATAAAAAGCAGAGTTTTAGAAAACTGACTGGATGAAATTTCATTTCTTAAGGCCAAGGCACTTAACAGTTCTTGCGCATTATTACTTCTTTCTATGACTTGGAAGTCTTCAGCCTTTTCTAAGTTAAGCTCTATGAAGTGCGTGTAAGTAGCTCCAAAATTTCGAGCAACAGTGGTTTTTCCCACTTGCCTAGCCCCTATTAAAATTAAAGGCTTGCGAGTAGTAGTGCCTTTCCAAGAAGTCAAATCCTTCCATATATGTCGTTTAAATTTACCCATTTACATAAAACAAACCCAAATATACTAAATAATTGTAACAAAACAAGGGTGATTTTTTAATTATTTTGTAACAAAACAAACCCAATTTTGATAAAAACATGTAACAAAACAAGGGTGGTTTGGGTTTGAAGGAGGGTTTTAGAGTTTTATATTGTTCTTATTCATACTATTTAAGTGTTTTACAGTTCCTTATTTTTCAAAAGTACAAAATTATTTAAAGCTCTTAATTAAGCTGTATTTATCATTCTGGTTCTACCACTAATTTAATGGATAATATTTTCTAATATGAATAAATTTAAAACGATATTTCTCATAATATTGATAATTTAAAAAATCCGAGAATATCCGAATACAACACAGCTGAAAAAATCTTCGAATATCTGCGTTGCTTGCATCCATGTCACCCGCGTTCCATTATAGCGCGATTTTTAAGTAGAGTCAAAAACTCTTAAATATCATTTTTTTCGATGAACTTAAATCTAAATAATTCTTGCCTGATTTTTTTTGAATAAAAACCATTAATATAAGAGTATAGAACTATCATTCTAATCTTTCTTTAACAAATTTCGATACCGTCAAGCGATGTACTCCTAAAATTCTACCAATGGCTGAGTAAGAAATATTTTTATCCAATAGTTCTTGTATTTGTTTCTCACGTCCTGTTAGTTTAACTTTTTTAGATTTACTTCCTTT
>Ga0079225_10000429_pt1 | contig 22691 bp, 15 predicted proteins | sample Poulit2012_FD_76344 | JGI IMG/M metagenome (GOLD analysis project Ga0079225, IMG submission 76344) | Agricultural soil microbial communities from Georgia to study Nitrogen management - Poultry litter 2012 | ecosystem: Environmental > Terrestrial > Soil > Agricultural land | place: USA: Georgia... | reverse complement strand
GTCTATTGGGTCGGCGGTTGGTTTATTGTCGTGTTTTATCCGAAAAGAAGAATGATAGTAGCATCAAACTGAAAACTAACCGAATTCCGCGATATCATCCATATTGGGGTGTATTAATAAAAGCAAGGAATTTACCTAATTGTGTTAAGGGTAGGCAGAATTGTCCGTTTTAACGAGTTAAAATAGTAAATGATGATCTTATAATTCGGGCCGTTCGAAACGATTCAAACACTATCCTTTTTAACCTTATTACCTCGTATGTTTGAATATTGATTTCCTTTATTATAAGGGTACAGAATGAGGTAATAAGCATTGTTTTGTCAAGGAAATTGTTCAATTACTAAGGGTGGGTTTTGAAAGGAGAAAATCTTCGACTACAACCGAAATTTTTATTTCTTGTTTTTAAAAATCAATGTGTTTTTCAGCTTAAAACGCAAGGGTGTTCATTTCTCCCCTTATTAGCAACCCGAACCCGTAATTAGTTGATGAGTTGGCGAGTTGAAAAATCGAGATCTTCAGCGTGGATATCCACCCACCCCGCAACCCGAAATCTACATCCTCGCTGATCGTGCCCTCACCATCTGCGAAACTCGAACCTCGCATCCTACCTCTTATTTTTTGAAAGATATTTTGTTGCCTCACGGATTGCTTGATCTAAAGAACTGTAATTCACCTTTAATTGCTCAATAGATTTTTGGTTACTATAATAATTATGAACACATAAAACTTTCATGTTGATAGGGCTTAAACTGGTTTTTATCTTGAATAATGATAAAACCTTTCCGAAATAACCCAAGAACGATAAAATAAATTTGGGAATGGGAATTAAAAGTTGTTTACTGTTGGTCTGGATTCTCAATTTTTGAAAAAACTCCTTATAAGAAAGATTATTGCCGGCGATAAGGTATTTTTCTCCCGAAACGCCGTAATCAAAACAGTGAAGAATAGCACCTACCAGATCTTTGACTGGAACGAAGTTCTTCCCTCCCGGAGGATAGAAAACTATCGATTGATTTAACGCCATTAAAATGATTCTCCCCGAACTGGGTTTGCTGTCGTAGGGTCCAATCAAAAAAGTGGGATTTAAAATGTTTACTTTTATATTTGCGGCATTGGCTTGCAGATATTCTTCAGCCTTTGACTTGCTCTTGGCATAGTATAACTGATCAAATGGTTTGCGAATTGGATTGCTTTCCTGCCCGGGTTTTGTTTTAGAGCCATAACCTATGGTATTGGCTGTACTGATAAAAATAAATTGTTTTATTCCGTTTGCCTTAGAAAGATCAAATAATCTTTTTGTGGCTTGAAAATTGACTTTGTCGTAAGCGGAATACTCGGTTTTATGGGTTGATGTGTCGGCTGCTGCATGAATTACGATATTTGATTTCATGAGATAAGATGAATAATCTCCAAATAAATCCATGGAAATCAAATGTAGATTGTGATGTTTCTTGCCTATATATCTATTTTTGTCGCGAATAATTGCATAAATAAAATAATGTTGTTCGAGCAGCGCGTGAACTAAATTAGTGCCCAATAAACCATTTACCCCTGTAAGAAATATCGTTTTCAACCGAGTTCTTTTTTGATTCTTCGAGATAAAATAGGGATAAGCAACCAACTCGGAGCGGTTTTAAGAAATAACCAACTGAGAAAATTCACCTTGATAACCTCTTTTTTCATAAGTAAACCATTAATGCAATAACGCGCCACAATTTCGGGTTTTCGAGAAGCTATTTGACCAATAAATCCTTGTTTGTTTAAACGTTTAGTGGTTTCTGCATTGGTCTTCATCCCGCCTGGATTAACCACACTAACAGAGACGGGAGTGTGTTTTAATTCCCGGTTTAACCCTCTGGAAAAAGACTGGATAAAAGCTTTGGAAGCCGGATAAACAGTTTTATAAGCCATGGGAGAGAGCGCCGCTAAACTGGAAACATTTAATATGTAAGCATTTTCTTTATTTTTTAAATTAGGGAGCAGCTCTGCGGTTAATAAGGTTGGTGCCATTACATTCAACTGAATTATATCGTTGAGGTAGTCTTCTTTAGCATCCGAAAAATGTTTGGAACCTCCAATTCCCGCATTATTGATCAATATATTGACAGAGAAGTTTTTATTTACCCAGTTTGCCAAGTTGAGTACATTCTCTTTTATGCCTAAATCAGTTTCATGTATGTGAACTTCAACTGAATGTTGTTCTTCTAAGGCTATTGCAGTTTCTTTTAACCCCTCATCAGGTAAGCTTACTAAAATTAGATTGTATTTTCGCTTTGCCAATTCCGTAGAAAAGCATTTTCCCAATCCTTTACTGGCTCCTGTGATAAGGGCGTAATTCTTCATGTATTTTGGATTAACCGATGAATAATTGCGTAATCTTTTTTATTCCTTATAATTTTAAGCGTGGCAAAATAGCTCTTTCTATATTAGAGGAGCCATCTAAACTGACCAAACTACTATTAACTAAATAAAATTATTTTGGAAAAAGACTAAAGTAAGAAATTATAACCCAAATAATAAAGACAAGTTGTTATTTGTGTAAACGTATTTTAAGTAAGGTAAAGCTGTTGAGAATCTTGATTGTTCTATAGTCACAGCCTGATGGTTACAACCGTCCCAAAATTAACTGAACCATCGCTTCAACCATTTTGTCCCCCTCCTTTTTTAAGGTGGGGAGCTTGTTTATTGGGTTTTAAATAGCTGTAAATCAAGGATAAACTCATCTTTCTATTAAGGTTGATTTTTTTGATTTTCTTAGAAAGAAGTTTGTCTTTCACTATTAAGCTTCTATAAATCAACAAGCAAAAGCTCCTTTCCTTTTCAAGGAAAGGACAGCCTGTCAATCAAACTTGTTTGATTGTCAGGCAGGTAAGGTTTCTGCTGTTTTGAAACAGGAAGTTTGTTCTACTCCTTGATTATGATTGTATCAAGAAAGCAACATAACAGTTACAACCGCCCCGAAAATAGCTAAACCTGCGGTTTATCCATTTTGTCCCCTCCTTTTTTAAGGTGGGGAGCTTGTTTATTGGGTTTTAAATAGCTGTAAATCAAGGATAAACTCATCTTTCTATTAAGGTTGATTTTTTTGATTTTCTTAGAAAGGAGTTTGTCTTTCACTATTAAGCTTCTATAAATCAACAAACAAAAGCTTCTTTCCTTTTCAAGGAAGGGGTAGGTAAGGTTCCTGCCCCTTAATTGCAACTTATTTGAGTAAAAAAATAAATCTATTTGATTTTAATTCATGCGCTTAACCTACTAAGAATGCTCTTCCAAATAAACGGCTGCGGTTTGTTTCACAGCTTCTCTTAAAGGGGTAAACTCAAAATCGATATATTGATGGATTTTAGAATTATCAAAATTTACCGTACTGAAAAAAGAGGAGATATTTCTCAGATTAATCTCCTTTTTTCCGCCGAAAATATAACTGATAGATTGGCCAAACCACAACAGAAAGACCATCCATTTTTTTAAATTGTATTTGGGCGGTTTACGGTTTAAAGCTTTTGCAATTTGATCGGTAACTTCAGAAAAACGTAGCACTTCACTGACTAATATAAACCCTTCATTTTTCACGGGATTATTCATCAAACGCACCATAGCGCGTACCACATCTTCTACGCTGACAAATCCGCTCTGTTTAGGAACACGAAAAGGAAAGCCTTTGGCTATTCGGTGAAATAATTGTCCGCTGCCGGTTGTCCAATTTCCCGGACCTATGATGATGGCGGGATTGACAATGACGACTTTTAAACCTTCTTGAGAAGCACGCCAAACCTCCATTTCTGCTCCAAATTTACTGATTTCGTAATAGTTATAAGTTTTGGTTTTGACGCGTTCGGATTTTTCAGAAATAGGTTTACTGTTTGACTCATCCCCTAAAGCAGCAACAGAACTCATATAACAGAATTTTCTAACTTCTTTGGCCAAGGCGATGTTTACCATATTGGCAGTTCCTTCAATGTTTACTTTTCGCAATTTATCTTTATCTCGTACATCAAAAGAAACCAATCCTGCACAGTGATAAACTTCGGTAACGCCTTCAAAAGCATCAGTTAAAACCGGAATGTCGTTGAGATCCGCTTTAAACCAGTTGAGCAGTTTTAAATTATAATCAGCAGGTGATTTTGAGCTCGTGGAATTTAGAAATCGCTCGACTTTGCTTTTCTTAAAATCAGTCCGATACATCGCACGAATAGGTTTGTCTCCCTTGAGTAATTCTAATAATAAATGCCTCCCCGATAATCCTGTTGATCCCGAAACTAAAATCATAATACTAAATTAAATGTTTTGAGGCTCTTAGAACACTTGGGCCTGAGTTGTTGCTAAAATGAAATTTCACTGACTTCCTGCTGGACTTCTTTAAATTCTCGAATGACTTCCTTTACAATCTCAGCTGCCGGTTTTATTTCATCTATCAGTCCGCCGATCTGACCGATTTGCAATTCGCCCTCTTCCAAATCTCCTTCAAACATCCCTTTTTTAGAGCGCGATCTACCGATGAGTTCGATCAATTCATCTCTGCTTCCTTGCCGAGCATAAAACTCCAAAACATCTTCAAAAAATTTGTTTTTAATCAACCTTGTCGGAATAACTTCTTTTAAAGTACTTAAAGTTCCGTCATCAGGGATTTCTTTAATGGCTTGTTTGAAATTAGGGTGAGAAGAAGACTCTGGGGTCATCACAAATCTGGTTCCGATTTGTACCCCATCTGCGCCTAAAGCCATTGCGGCCAACATTCCCCTTCCGGTGGCAATTCCGCCGGCAGCAATTAATGGAAGAGTTGTCTTTTCTCGAACCATCGGAATTAAAGTCATGGTCGTGATCTCTTCTCGACTGTTATGTCCTCCGGCTTCAAATCCTTCGGCGACAATCGCATCAACGCCGGATTCTTCAGATTTTAAAGCGAATTTCACACTGCTTACCACATGAGCTACCGTAATTCCGTGATCTTGCAAGTGAGCAGTCCATGTTTTTGGATTCCCGGCAGAGGTAAATACGATTTCAACCTCTTCTTCTATGACAATTGCTATGATTTTTTCAATATCGGGGTATAATAATGGAATGTTGACACCAAAAGGTTGATCAGTAGCTTTTTTACAAGCTTGGATATGGTGTTTCAAAACCTTGGGATACATAGATCCGGCACCGATAATTCCTAAACCGCCCGCGTTACTTACTGCGCTGGCAAGCTTCCAGCCACTGGCCCAAATCATGCCGGCTTGAATCAGCGGATACTGAATATTGAATAAAGAAGAAATAGGATTGTTTTTCATAAATAATAAATTGTCAGACAAATCTAAGAAATTACTCCGGATCCCAACAATTCATCATCTTGATACCACGCCACAAACTGCCCTTCGGTAATAGCTTTCTGGGGTTGATCAAAGAACACGTATAAACCTTCTGTGGTTTGAAATAATTCTGCATCCTGTAATTTTTGTCGGTAACGAATACGGGCTTTTACGCGTTTGGTTTCCCCATTTTTTAAACGCAGATCTTCGCGAACCCAATGCACTTCATCTTGAATTACATGTAAAGCTTGACGCCAAAGTCCCGGGTGATCAGCACCCTGACCGGTGAAGATAATATTCTCTTCAACATCGGTTTCCAAAACAAAAAGCGGTTTTGCCGTTCCACCAACCCCAAGCCCTTTGCGTTGACCTACGGTGAAGAAATGAGCCCCTTGATGATGACCAACTGCCTGACCTTGTTTTTTGCTATGCTTATACTTCTGGCTATAAAAGGCCAGCTTTTCCTTTTCAGAAGGAAAAGCTGGAGCAGATTTTTTATACATTTCTTTATCAGCAGGAATTTCAACAATCACCCCGTCTTTGGGTTTAAGTTTTTGCTGAAGAAAATCAGGTAAATGAACTTTGCCTATAAAGCACAACCCTTGCGAATCTTTCTTGTCAGCGGTAACCAAATCTTGTTCAGCCGCAATCTTTCTCACTTCATCCTTTTGTAAATGGCCGATTGGGAAAAGCGATTTAGCCAATTGTTCTTGAGAAACTTGACATAAAAAATAAGATTGGTCTTTTTTGGAGTCTTTACCGGATAATAAACGATGAATTTCTTTCCCATCTTTCATGAAAGTTTCTTTTCGGCAATAATGTCCAGTCGCCACATAGTCTGCTCCAAGATTCATGGCAACTTTCATAAATACGTCAAATTTAATCTCTCTGTTACACAAAACATCAGGATTAGGAGTTCGACCGCGTTCGTATTCGTCAAACATATAATCGACAATACGTTCTTTATACTCCTCACTTAAATCGACAGTTTGAAAAGGAATATTTAGTTTTTCGGCTACCAGCATCGCGTCATTGCTGTCTTCCAACCAAGGACAATCTTCGCTAATAGTGACGGAATCATCATGCCAGTTTTTCATAAACAGACCGATTACCTCATACCCTTCTTGTTGGAGAAGATAAGCTGTCACGCTTGAATCAACACCACCACTCAATCCCACTACTACACGTTTATTATTCACGTCAAATTGTTTTTAAGCTTTTTAAAGCTATTAATGAATTATCAAAAAAGAATCAAATCCTCGATTTTTCCGGCTGACAAAGTTACGAAATATTGAAGGTTTATTCAGACATTTTATTTTTTCTTCACAGGATCAGGTAGGGGATATTTTTGAACGCTGTCTAATTTTTCGTCGGTATAAAACTTCCATTCGCCATCTCGAAGCCCTTGTTTATAAGAACCTTCTGAAAGTATATTGCCTTTAGCATTATAAACTTTGCTGTGACCATGAAGCTTATCGTTTTTATATTTATACTGTTGTAAAACCTGTCCGTTTTTCCCGTAGATTAGCGATTCGCCATCTCTGAGTCCATGTTTATAATGAGTTTTTTCCGTAGGTTGACCATCACTGTAATAAGTTTTCTTCCAACCGTGAAGTTTGCCGTTTTTATATTCCTCAGTCATTATAGGTTGATTTTCTTTTCCTTTTTTATAGTACTTCCAAACTCCTTCTCGGTTTTCATTAATGATAATCCCTTCTGACTCAATTCTTCCTTTATGGTCGTAAAACTTCATAGCTACAGAATCATTATTACTGTTGAAGATTTTAATAGCAGCTGGGCTTTTTTGATTTGGCTTATAAAACTTAAAAGTGTCTATTTCCTTTCCATGGTCAAACACACCTTCATATCGTAACTGATCAGTTTGATCGAAATATTTTTTCCATAATCCGTGACGTTTATCATTTTCGTCAAATCGGTTGATTTTTTCTGTTTGGCTTAAACCTTGTAAACCATAGATTAAGCAAAGTCCAAAAATTATACTCCTTAATAGGGTCATATTTTCTACAAATGATTTGTTCTAAACACTAAACTATAGAAGATGGGGATTATTTTTAAAACAAGAAATTTTACTGAAATTTTCCCATCTCATGACCGATAAACTTCAAATCTTGTGCCAATTCTTAGCGATTAAAACGACTAAATGAAATGTCACTGGAGGATATGGAAGTGGGTTTTTAGTATTCTTTATAAGTATCTGACTTGTTTTTTTATGGAAATATGAATGTCAGTGTGGTATTGATCTGAAGTTGTATCGCTAACAAACAGAGGGTAATTGTCTTTTTATTAGAAAAACATATTTATAAGATTAAAGGATTGACCATAACCATAATGATAAATACAGAATGAAAGTTTTAATTGAGAAATACCCATAGTAGTATGAATCAATCTTTTGCACAAAAACTTATTCGATCAGATATTAATTCAACCTATAGTAAAACTTTGGCTTTGAGAGGTTTTACTGACTTCAAAATATGATATATTCGCAATTTAATAGGGTTAAAGATGAGATAAATGCAATATTTAGGGGGAAATAATTAGGTAAACTCTAAAAAAACAACAATATTTGTATTTGCTAATCAATAAATATTCAAATCATGACTACAAAAATTAATTATTATTTATTGTTTGTTTTTGTGTTTTTTATGCATATCGCATTTGCCCAGGAACAAACAAAATCCCTCTCCGGGACGGTGCTGGATCAAAATGGTCTGCCATTGCCGGGAGTAAACATTACTGTTCAAGGAACAACACAAGGAACAGTAACCAATTTTGATGGTGAATTTACTATTGAAGTTGATGTGGGACAGATACTCCACTTTACCAGTGTTGGTTTTCAAGATCAAACTTGGCAAGTTGATGAACAAGATGAGGATATTGAAATAACCATGCAAGAAGGAACGGCTTTAGATGAAGTTGTTGTTACAGCTTTGGGAATTACCAGAGATGAAAAAGCTTTGGGATATTCTGTTCAGAGTGTAAGTGGAGATCAATTGTCTGATTCACGAGTTTCTAATCCTCTAAATGCTTTGTCGGGAAATGTAGCAGGAGTTCAGATTACGCATCCTTCAGCTAACTTAGGGGGGTCTACCAGAATTTTATTACGAGGTGTAACTTCGCTAACCGGTGAAAATAGGCCGTTGATAGTAATTGATGGTACACCGATGAGCAATGAAAACTACAATAGTACCAGTGCACAAAGAGGAGCCGGAGGCCGTGATTATGGTGATATGGCTTTTGACCTTAACCCTGATGATATTGAAGATATCAGTGTTTTAAAAGGAGGTCCGGCTGCTGCACTTTATGGTTCAAGAGGAGCTAATGGGGTGATTATGATTACCACAAAAAGTCCTCAAGAGGGAGTTGAACAGGTAACTGTTAATACGAGTTTAAGTGTGGAATCGATTGCCATTTTCCCTAAAATGCAGAAGCTTTATGGAGGAGGTAGTGGTGGTGATTTCAGTACTGTTACCATAGATGGAACAGAATATGAAATTGCAGATTTTGGAGTTGACGAAAGTTGGGGGCCGAAATATGATCCTAACAGAAGAGTTTTGCAATGGTATAACTTTGATCCTATCGAGTTTCCGGACGACTATTTGAATCCACAACCTTGGGTTTATCCCGAGAAGGATATGAAAACTTTTTTTAGAGATGCAATCACAACTACCAACAGTGTGACCGTCAGTAAATCTTATGAAGATACTCGAGCCAGAGTATCTTTGTCGCACGTTGATCAAGAAGGAATTGTTCCTAACTCTAACTTGAGAAAAACCACGGCGGCGTTATCTTTAGAAACTAAGATCAATGATAAATTTACAGCTTCTGGAGATATCACTTATGTCAGAACCGATGGTTTTAACCGACCTGAAGTAGGTTATGGAGACAACAGTGTGGCTCAAAAATTCTTCCAGTGGGGACAAAGACAACTGGATTTTGGCAAATTGAGAGATTATAAAAAAGCAGACGGATCTCAAAGAACTTGGAATAGGACAGCTTGGGATGACCCTACCCCTGAATTTTCAGATAACCCTTATTGGACAATATATGAAAATATTGCTACCGATAAAAGGAATAGATTCTATGGAAATACCAAATTTAAATATGAATTTATGGATGGACTTTATGCGGTAGGTGCAATCTATGGAGACCATTATGATTTAGACATCAGAAGTCGAGTGGCAATAGGTTCACAAGCAGAGTCCGAATTTAATTTGAACAAATTTGGATTTACCGAAATGAATTATGAAGCCAGATTGCACTTTGACAAAAACTTCGATGATTTTAGCTTGAATGCATTTGTGGGAGCCAACAGAATGCACCAAACCAGTTACTCCATGCAAGGTAGTACCGAAGGAGGGTTAGTTGCTCCGGGAATTTATAATTTAGGAAATAGTATGGAAAAGGCTTCTGTTACTAACCGAGATACGAAAAAACGTATCAACAGCCTTTATGGAAACGTTTCTTTAGGTTGGAGAGATATGGTTTATGTAGATTTTTCGGGACGTAATGATTGGTCCTCCACATTACCAACAGACGATAATTCCTATTTTTATCCCTCTATAACAGGTAGTTTCTTGTTTTCTGAGGTGTTAGAAAACAAAGGACCTTTGACTTATGGTAAGATTAGAGGAGGGTTTTCTCAAGTGAGAAATGATACAGATCCTTATCAATTGCTCAACTACTATTCAAACTCTTCCTTATCTCCGGTTTTTATGGGATTACCCGGGTTTACAAATGAGAATACCAAAAAGAATGAGCACTTAAAACCGGAAAGTGTATCAACTTGGGAAGTTGGAGTAGAAGCTGCTTTCTTTAGTAGAAGATTGGAACTCGACTTGACGTATTACAACAAAGAGACAGAAGATTTGATTATGCCGGTTGAAATTTCCCCTTCTTCAGGTTTCTCTTATCAATATCTCAATGCAGGTAAAATGGAAAACAAAGGATATGAGTTCTTAGTCAGCGGAGTGCCAATACAAACGGATGATTTCAATTGGAGAATTTCTGTGAACTATTCTAAAAATGACAACATGGTGAAAGAACTTTATGGCGATTTAGAATCTGTTGTAATCGGAAATGCACCTTTTAATGTTTCTATAGCCGCCATGTTAGGCGAAGAATATGGCCAAATTCGAGGATCGGATTTCGTCTATGATAATGATGGAAATAAAGTAGTCGATGAAAACGGATTGTATATTTCAACGCCGGTTACTAATTTGGGTTCAATTCTTCCCGATTATAATATGGGAATCAGAAATGTGTTCACGTATAAAGACTTTTCATTGAGCGCACTTGTAGATGTTCAACAGGGTGGTAAATATTTTTCTACCTCTCATATGTTCGGACATTATTCAGGAATGATGGAAGCTACCGCCGCTAATGGTGTTCGTGAAGATGGTATTGTTGTACCGGGAGTGACGGGAGATGTAACATTTAATCCAGATGGTTCTTACACAGTTGAAAACACAGCGCAAAATACGACAGTTACTGGAGCAGAAGCTCACTTTAGCGATTATTATACCGGTCCGGATGCGCAAAACGTGTTTGATGCCAGCTATGTAAAATTAAGAGAAATCACTTTGGCGTATAATTTTCCAAAGGAAATCACAGGACCTTTTGCAGGAATTAAGATAACTGCTTATGCCAGAAACTTAGCAACTTGGGGGCTTGATAACGAGGATTATGATCCGGAGATGGCTTCCACAGGTAGTGGTAATATTCAAGGGATTGAAGGTGGTAACTTGCCTTCAACCAGAACTTATGGTATGAATTTACAATTGAAATTCTAAAAATTAAGAAACTATGAAAATTTTAAAATATAAAATACTGATAATTTGTCTTATAGGGTTTGGATTGTTTACCATCAACTCTTGTACAGATAGGTTGGAAGAAATAAATGAGAACCCCAATGACCCGGAAATTGTTCCGACCAATATGATTTTTAATGGAGCAACAAGATACCTGATGCACTACACCAGAGATGGTTGGTGGTCGGCCAGAATGACTTTGCCTTGGATGCAATATTCCGGACAACGGATTTATCAGGAAGAAGATAGGTATCAGTATCGAGAAAGTCAAACCAATAATGGATGGTATTATTTATACAAAACCGCCACGGATCTCAAATCGATTATTGATTTATGTGAAGATGAAGAAACCAGAGATCAAATGGGGACTTACGGAAATTTAGATAATCAGGTTGCTGTCAGTAGAATTATGCTGGTTTATATTTTTGATCAATTGGCAACTCATTTCGGCGATGTACCTTATTGGTCCTACAGCAATGATGATCCGGAATTCCAGGCGCTAAATATCGATGAGACCATGCAACCCAAATATGCTTCACAGGAAAAAATATTTAAAGACCTGTTAAGTGAACTGAAATTGGCAGCTGCTCAACTTAATGAAGGAGAAGCCGTTTTTTCAAGTGGTGATAATATCTATAGTGGAAATGCTACCAAGTGGAAAAAATTTGCCAATTCTTTGCGGTTGCGAATTGCCAACAGAATAAAAGATGTGTATCCTGAAGCAAATGGACATATTTCTGAAGCTATTGCTGACGGCGTTTTCGAATCAAATGAGGACAGTGCAATTCAAGCATTTGGGTTGTCATCTTCTGAAGGTTCTCCTTTCTGGCAAACCTTTATGGTTGGAAGAAGACAGGATTTCGTAACCGGTCAATCCTTCGTTGAATTGCTGAAAGGAAATAGCGATACCGAGTTTGCAGTAGATCCGCGTTTGCCTAAAATGGTTGCGCCTATTGGCTATACCGCCTATGAAGTGGAAGATCATGACTATGTGGAAGCTACTATGGAAAATATCGAACTCGATGAATATGTTGGTATGCCAAGTGGATTGCCAAGTGACTTGACTTCTTCTAACAGTGAAAATAAACTGACGTCTTACCCTTCTTTCCACGTGATAAAACCCGATTTTGGAGAAGTCATGATGGGATATCCAGAAGTTCAGTTTATTCTGTCTGAAATCAATGGGTGGAGCCAAGCAGAATACGAAGAAGGCGTGCGAGCTTCTATGGAAAAGTGGGGGGTTGAAGAAAATGATATAAATAATTTTATGGCTGACTTGCCCCCGGCAAATGAGGAAAATGTATTGACGCAAAAATATGTCGCACTGTTTATGCAACCCCAAGAAGCTTGGAATGAATATCGAAGAACGGGTTTTCCGAACACCGATGTTTTATTGTTGCCGGGTGAAAATGGAACAGATATTTTTGGAGAAACTTACACGATGACTCCGCTTAGATCTGGAAATGTTACCGCAACAGATATTCCCGATAGAGTGAGATATCCATTAGATGAACAAACTCTCAATACATCTAACTACCAAGAAGCAGCAAGCGGATTGAGTAATGGAGATGAAATAAATAGTAAACTTTGGTGGGCTGATTAAAATTCTATCATGTGACCTAAAATTAGTAAATCCAATAGTTTAGAAAATGACTATTTCTTATAAAAGCGGGAATAGTCATTTTTCTTTTGCCCAGGATTAAACAGCATCGATGATGAGAACTTGTGTTTTGCTTTTCACAAAATCAAGATGATTTTTATACGCTTTAAACGATAACTACCTCAACTGTTTACAATCTGCAAAATAAACCGCTCTGGTTTACGTTTTTAATTAACCGACGGCTTGAGGATATTTTCTATCTTTACCTCCAAATCTATAAGGATTAAAACATTTGAAATGCACAACATGCTGAATAAATCCAATATAATTTTTCTGGCTATACTTTTTCTGACCATCACAGCGTGTGAAAAAGATGATAACAACGCTTACATTTATGGAACCAATTCTGTGGTAAATCACTTAGAAAGAGATGCAAATTATAGTTTGTTTCTCGAAGCTATTCAAGAAGCCGGAATGTATGCACAACTGGATGGAAATGCCGGTAGTTATACGGTGTTGGCACCGGATAATGAAGCTATGGAAAATTATCTATCCGAAAATGAATTCAGCGAAATCAATGAAATTCCGGATGGAGAATTATTGCGATTGGTAGATTATCATATAATTGAAGAACTAACTCCTGCAGAGAATTTCATCACCGGATATTCTCCAACTTTAGCCGAAGTTCCGGTGAATGATAGTGTAAGCGCTAATTTGAGTTTGTATGTCAAAAATATGATAGATGAAGTGGAATTTAATGGTACTACCCAAATTGTAGTAAATGATATTATTGTGGATAATGGAATTGTACACAAAATAAACCACACTTTAAGTCCGCCCACCTTAAAAACTTTTATGGACGCTGACGGTAACTTAAATGCTTTTTACGAAAAAATTACCGGAGCCAATGTTACCACAGATTTTGAAGATTTATTGGCAAATCCCGATCAACAAACCACGATTTTGGTGCCCAATGAGTTTGCCGTAGAAGATTTTTTTAATGGCGATGGTGCTGGTATGACAGATCAAGAACTCAATAATGTTTATCGATACCACCTTTTAGATACTGTTAAGCTTGTTCAAAATATAAGAAGTGGATACCTATCTACCAAAGCTTCCGAAGAATATAGCGGAGACAATCATCCTCTGAATCTTTATATCAATACCCAAGCTGGGCTACTATTAAATACAGAAACGATTATTGTTATCTCAGACCTTATGACCATAAATGGTAATATTCAAGTTATTGACCGAGTAATGGAGTTGCCGACGGTCCGGACTTTTGTAAAAGCCGATGTTGATTATAGAGATTTTTATAACTCCCTTTCTGACAGCCTTCAATTACCACAACAATATATGGAATTATTAGGCGAAGCTGTGGAGGAAGGAAATGGACCTTTTACAGTTTTTGCGCCTAATGAATCGGCTTTTCAAGATTTAGTAGAAGAGATATTTGGTGAAGAACCCGGTGTTTTGGAGGATATTGATCAAGACCAAATGACCGATATCTTAAATCTACATGTAGTGAAAAATCAAGCGTTGAGAAGTGAAGATTTTTCCAACCAAAATTTAAATACGTTGGGCGGAGCAACTATTCAGTTAGATGCCGACAATAATCAATTGATAGATCCGCTGGGTAATCCGAGTAAAATCTTAATAAGAGATTTTCAAGCGGCCAACGGTGTGCTCCACGAAATTGATAGGGTTTTACAGCCCTATTAAAACAATTCCATTAATCGAAATCCCTCTTTTGCTGAATATAGGAGTTAGGAGTAAAAAATCATGACGAGTTACTATCTTTTTTAGAATCTTTGAAATGTTTTCCTCTTTCCTCCCACATATCGCGGAAGTTTTAGCGGAGAAGCAAAAGGGAGCCATTCCTGTAAAAAGCTGTTTTTGTAGGAAGTTAAATTAAGTAAGTTAGTTTCCTTTGCCGGCCTTTAGATACTAAGTTTAACAAGACTTATTCACCACGAAAATAGAATACTCTAAAGGAGAGTTGAAACTTTTTATGCGGTACAAGCTCCAGTTGACAACCCAACACTAATAAACCATATTGCCTTCATAACAATCATGTTACAGTGCATTATTATTAACCTTATCACCTTATTTTCCAGTCTTGATTCCTTCCCCTACTGGTGGAAAAGAATAAGATACTATGTTTAAAACATCCTTCGTTTTTTAAACTCATGCGTACGAGCTAATAAGGTTTACAAACTTTGAGAAAACCACCTTTCCTGCTTAAATCAAAACAAGCTTATTTTTAAGCTGTCCTTCCTTTAAATAGAATGAATCTTTTTTGCGTTGTATTGTTATGTGTTCTTCTGAAAATTCCTCTGCGTTTCTCTGCGTAAAAACACTGCGTCCGCTGCGTGAAATGGAGTTCTGTTATTTCACTTCCACTTCCTTCCAAGCCAAATTATTATTGTTGATAATATTGTCTACTATATTTTGATCTTCATTATAATTAATCTCATTTTGGTCAGAATTTATTTCGGCTAACAGATAAAAAGCATTCGGATTATCAGACTTTTTATATTTCTTGGGATTGGGAACTTCCCATGGGATTTCAATGATTTTTTCTTCTCCCGGACGAAGGGAAGGAATTTTTTTAGTGGAAATTTCTTCGCCTAAAACGCGCCTTCTCTCTTTATATTTTCCGTTTTCACTTTGAAAAGTTTTTTCAAGATTATCTTCAGTTTTTCCCCAGTACAAAGTTACCTCTTCCTTTCCTGAAGAAATTTGACAGCTGGTATTGGTCACTCTTACATATACATAGTTTTTATTTCTACGCTTATATTTTGCCGACTGACTTGTCAAATAAATTTGTCCGTCATCTTGATTTCTTATCCAGATATCCGGACTTTGCCAGCCATAATTATTTCCTGCATATGGCTCAGCTCCAAAATCATCCTCCGCGTCTCGAATCATCAAATTTAAATTGGTATTCGGATCTTTCATGCATTTTGCGGTCAACACTGCTCGATAAGCATTCAATCGCCCTTCGCCCAGAACTCCTTTATACTTTTGATTACAAGGCAAATGATAGATATTATCTGCCGTGTTTAGCAAAATCGTTTTCATTTCTCGCGCGGTTAAATCCGGATTAACCGCCAGCATTAAAGCCGCGGCTCCGGCTACAAAAGGAGTAGCGCCGGAAGTAGCCCAAACATCATTTTTATAAGTATTTCCTTTATCTATCATATTAATCCGGATTCCGGGAGCGGTGATATCTACTCGATCATTGTGGGTGTGCTTATTCAATAAACTCGGATCATCTGTAAAAGGGTTGTTTTCATGACAATCCCTCCAACCAGTTTTTTTATACTTATCGCTATAATGTCCATAAGGGTATTTATTCCCTACAGAAGTTACCGAAATCACATTGTCTAAATCATAAGAAGCCGGATAACGATATCCGTTTATTCTATCTTCTTCATTTAACTTGCAACGCATGTTTTTTCCGTTCCCTGCAGCAGCAACAACCAGTACATCCCTTTTTCTTACTTTTTCGATAATGCTATCCAATCTTTCCACTGATTTGCTTTTTCCGGATGCATTGCAAAACCCCCAACTTGCATTGATAATTCTTATTCCCGGCACTTTAGAAATAGAATCCAATCCTCTTTCAAGCGGATAAGTTCCTGTAACCATAGCGAGTTTGGTGTGGTATCCGATACTTGCAAAACCTTTCCCATTATTGGTATTTCCCGCAAGAATACCGGCGACTCCGGTGCCGTGGTTAGAACTACTTTCGTTTCCTAATTTGATTTCAGAAACAATTTTTCCTTCCAATTCTTCGTGTTCTCTATCATAACCACGATCTACAATACCGACTACCACAGCGGAGTCTCCTTTGGTAATTTGCCAAGCTTGTGGTGCCCGAACCAACTGCAATCCGGGATCGGGATTTCCATTTTTATCCAAATAATCGTTGGGATAAGAATTACTTAAATCCGGTTTGTCTCTTGGAGAAGCATTCACAACTTCCAGCCTCTTTTTAAAAGCCGATATAGTGGAACTATCTCTTAATTTCAATTTATAAATTCTTTGTAATCGTTCAGAACTTGCCGTAGGATATGCTTTCTCTAAACTTAAAACATTTTGATTATTCAAAAATTCAGATAATTCAAAAGAAGAGGTCATAAAAGTATTTACACCTCTTTGGTTTTGCACAGTTTGAACGATTTTTGGATCTGTTTTAAATTCGATATAAAAATCCTCTCCATTTTGAGAAAAACCCTTGTTTGCCCAAAAAACAATTATCGCAAATAAATAATATCTCATCGTTTTATGATTTAAAAGTACCTAACCTCATCCCCAAACTTTCCAAATTACTCTTTACTTTCATCAAAGATTTTAAAACGCTTTTGTTTTGATTGAGTAAAAATCGCTGTCGTTTACTCAAGTTTTGCAGGTCTATTTTCTGATAATTTCTTTCAAAACCTTTTTTATCACTATCTAATTTCGCCAAAATCGCCAAGGAGTACCGATTTAAATCCAAAAATTTTTTCAGTGCTGGATTTTCTTTTTCATAAACTTCATAAGCTTCAAAATCAGCTTTATCTGCCAAACTTTTAGTGGTCATAAACAAACTGTTTTCTCGGATAATGTGTTGGGCACAAATTCTCTTGGAAAAAACCACTTGATATTCCAATCCGATTCTTACATATAAATCCGTATCCTGTCCTCTTTTTATCGATGGATCATAATCCCCTATTTTGTCGAATACCGCTTTGTGAATTACCATAGAAGAACTGTGCAAAACAGAATATAAATAACTCGCTTCAAAATAATTCACTCGAATAATTTCCGCCAAATTAAGATCAACCGAATATTGTTTATCAAAAACCTGATCGCCTATTTTCTTTTGCATCGCGGTAGCGAAAACAAATTCCTCCGGAAACTTTTCAATACTCTTTTTTTGTTCTTCTAAATAAAACGGAAACCAATAGTCATCTGCATCCAACAAAGCGATATAAGGATATTTGGCTTTTTTAATCGCTGCATTTCTCGCTGCTCCGGCGCCTTGATTTTCTTGTTTAAAATAACGAATTCGCGGGTCTTTAAATTTTAGTATTTCCTCTTCGCTATTATCGGTTGAGCCGTCATTGATGATTACAATTTCAAAGTCAGTATAAGTCTGCGCTAATACACTTTTCAAAGTCTCTGCAATAAAAGGCGCTTTGTTATAAACCGCAATAGCCACAGAAAACTTCATATTCTACGATTGTTTTTTACTCTCGAGAAACTCCTGAAAATCACGGATATAATCTTCTTCAGAAAACTCTTCAGAAGCAAAAACCAGACAAACCGCACCGGAAGAAAAGTTTTTTAATTCTCGCCAAATTCCAGGAACAATGTGCAAGCCCAAGTTGGGCTTATTCAGGAATACCGTTTTTTCTTCTTTTCCATCCTTGAGCACCACTTCAAAACTCCCGCTTACCGCGACTAAAGTTGAATGTATATTTTTATGTGAGTGTCCACCTCTTGTGGCAGAACTCGGCACATCAAACAAATAATACGTGCGTTTCACCGGATAGCCAAAAACAGCTTTTTCTACCACACCAATATTGCCACGGTAGTCTTCTATCGTTGGAATTTCTTTTATTTCAACATCTGAAATCTCACTCATGTTTTTGGGATTAAAACTTTTATCAAAAATATAAATTTTAAGTCAGATTAATTGTGAAAGCTGTTTTTAAAGATTTTAAAATTAAAATTACTCGGAAAACTTCGAGTTTATCTTTCGTTCAATGCGTTTCTAATAATTCATTGATATAGTTTTTCCACTGATTTGCAATAACCGGTTTTTTTAAGTGAGCTATGCTTTTTTGTGCATTTGCTTTACAGGTTTTATGCAACTCCTCATCTTCTGTCATTCTCACCATAGCTTTCGCCAACAAGTCCGGTTGATAATTAGGAACCAACAAACCGTTATATTCATGTTGAACAACTTCTTTTGGCCCGCTTGAACAGTCAACTGAAACTACCGGTGTGCCGACAGAAAGCGATTCGATCAACACTCTTGGAAATCCTTCTAAACGACTTGACAAAGCCAAGAACTTTGCGTTTTTTAAATAATATCCCACTTGATTATCATACGGTAAAAAACGAACTGATGTTTCAAGATTTAACTCCTTAATCTTTTCCGTCCATTGTTCAGGATTACCATCTCCCATCATCAATAAAGGAATGTTTTTCTCTTTTAACCCCGATAAACTATAAGCTTCTAATAATAACGGAATATTTTTCAACCTTGAATTTAATCGACCTAAAAACAAGATATATTCATTTTCAGGAAGTGAAATGTCAGGCTTTATAATAGGTAATTCTTCAACCGGATTATAAATGCTTTTAAACTTATCGGTTTGATATTTTTCATTTAAAGTTGCTGAAATTTCTTTTGATACTCCGACTAACCCTACACAAGCATCAATCATTTTTCTGGCCATCCAATCCTTGTCGGTTAAGTAATTATCCAAGTCAAAATTGCGGACTACATAAACTGTCTTTTGTTGACGATAGATATAATTCAAATAAAACAATTCTCTGGGCCAAGCATTTTTGGGACGGTTATCAATAATCAAATCAAATTTTTCTCTTTTGAAAAATTCTCGCAGTTTTTTAAATCGTTGCAATCTTTTATAAGGTAAATCAGGTTGTTTTTTATCTTTCCCAAGGTTGAATAATTCCCCGGAAAACTCATAATCAATTCTGTCGGTTAATATCACATTGGTAACTGCAAATCCAACGTCAGTCAACATCTGGGATAATAAAGAAGTGGAACGCTCGGCTCCTCCTTTTCCATAGGAAATTGCCACTAAGCAAATTTTTATCTTGTCTTTTGCCCTATCGTTTACCATATTATTATCCTATTTTTGAAATCATTGCTCAAATATACCTTTTATGCGGATTTTATTGGTTGGCGAATATAGCAGATTGCATAATTCTTTAAAAGAAGGACTTCTGGCTTTAGGACATGAAGTATTTCTCATCGCAACCGGAGATTATTTTAAAAACCTCCCTGCCGATTTGCTGCTTGAACGCCGTTTTGATCGAGGATTGAGCAAAAAGATGAAAGTAGGAATTTATAAGCTGTTTAAAAAAGATTTAACCAGCCTCAGTGTTTCGCGTCAATTCTTCTCGAATTCTGAAAAATTAAAAAATTTTGATGTGGTGCAACTCATCAACGAATCTCCTTTAGGTATTCAGCCCAGTGAAGAAATAAAAATCATCGACTTTCTCAAAAAACATAATAAAAAGGTTTTTCTCTTGTCATGTGGAACAGATTTCACCAGTGTTTCTTTTGCGATGGATAAAAAAATAAGATATTCTATTTTTACGCCCCTTTTAGAGAATAGAATTGAAAAATCACACTATCAAAGTGGTCTGAGATATTTAGAACCTGAATACCAACAACTACATAAACATTTGTTTTCCGATATTATTGAGGGAGTAATCGCTTCGGATATGGATTATCATATTCCTTTAGAAAATCATCCGAAATACTTAGGATTGCTTCCAAATCCGGTGAATGTTTCAAAAATCAAGTTTTTACCCTTTAAAAATTCCGATAAAATAGTGCTGTTTTTGGGAATTAATAGAAGCAATTACTTCAGAAAAGGAATTGATTTTTTTGAAAAGGCGCTAACTGAAATTCAACAAAAATATCCGGATAAAGTAGAAGTTATCAAAGCTGAGAATCTGCCGTATAACGAGTATATTCAAAGCTATGCCAAAGCGCATATTCTGCTGGATCAAGTTTATAGCTTTCAACAGGGATACAATGCCTTGGAAGCGATGGCGGCGGGGAAAGTTGTTTTCACCGGTGCGGAAAAAGAATTTCTATCACACTTCAATTTAAAAGAAGATGAAGTTTGTATCAATGCTTTGCCCGACGTGGATTATCTGGTGAAGAAATTAGTGCACTTAATTGAAAACCCCGATGAGATTGAAAGAATTGGCAAAAATGCCCGTGATTTTATAAAAGCTGAGCACGACTATAAAAAAGTTGCGCAGCGGTATTTAGACGTTTGGCAGCGGTAGTTTAATACCTTTTAAAGTATAAAATCTGTGTATTAATGCATCATTTAAGTTCTGTGATTTTCTCGTCTATTAATCTTGACAACTTTTTAGCTCCAATTTCTGATAAGTGGTCTGCGTCATAGAAATCTTTCGCAACAAAATTTTTATCGCTCAACAAATTCTCATAAGTACAGTTTTGGTATTTTGCACAAATTGCTTTTGTGGCTTTTATCGTTTTGGTCAATTGTTTATTATTTAGATTCCTACGGTAGGTTTTAAAAGCAGGTGGTGTGAAGAGTAAAACCTCAACATCATTCGATTCACCCCACTGCAGAATTAAATTGAGCGTTTCAAGATTATCATCAAATATTTTCTGATGCTTTTGCGAGGTCATATTTTCTACGGAATGTTTTATTGCCGTGTTTTTGCCCGTCTTTATTAAATCCCGAGCATTTTCAGAATTAAAACTTGTACCCCAACCCAAACTTGAACTTGTTATAGCCGAATTATTAAATCGATAATACTCCACCAATCGCTGCATATTTATTTTTAGCTGATTAGCAAGCACTTCCGAATAAGAAGTAATCGATTTGGAGGAATTTATTTCATAATAAATCGTATAATTTTTCACACGCCAAGATTCCGGTCCTTTTTCAAGCCTCTCGAATAAGGTAAAATATGAGATTGGTAATACAATCGTTTTTAAACCCTCTAATTGGTCTTTATATTTTTTCAATAATTCGTAATCATAGTCGATGCTTTGAGAGATATGACTCGCGTTAAATGTATTGTCGGAAAAATACTCCGGATTTAAACCATAATAGGCATGAGAACTTCCCAAAATTAAATTTTCAACCTCAGCGGCATGATTGTCTAAAAAATCTTTTTTATACAAGTAATCATTAGGTATGTTTCTCAATAAAACTTCCATAAACATTGCCACAGCTACAATCGGCAGAGAGAAAACAAGTATTTTTGTTAAGAAGTGCTTCATCGTATTTTCTAAAACTGGAAGTAAATAAATTCTTGCTGCTTTCCACCAAACCAAAATATCGCAATAATAATTCCGTAATACATACTATATCTTAAAGCCGGCTTCCACTTCATACCGAGTTTTTCTATAGCGAATTCCTGTTCTCTTCCTGACCATTCTATTAAGAGGAAAACACCTATAAGAATCAATGTTATTAAAGCTCTTTTCTTGTTTGCAAAATCCGGAAATTCAAAAAATGAAGGGGATAAAACTCCGGAGATATAATTGAAGGCATGTCCGATATTCTCCGCTCTAAAAAAGATCCAGGCAAAAACAGTTAATCCAAAAGTGATCAGCATTAAAAACAACTCTTGAAGGGTTGGCAAATATTTTCCTTGTGCTACTATTTCTAAATGTTTTCTGTTTTTATGGGTCAACAATAAAGGTAAGAAGTAAATAGCATTTAAGGCTCCCCAGGCAATAAATGTCCAATTAGCCCCGTGCCAAAATCCACTTACTATGAAAATTATAAATGTATTTCTAACCTTCATCCATGTACCGCCTCGGCTGCCCCCTAACGGGATATAAAGATAATCTCTAAACCAAGTGGAGAGTGAGATGTGCCAACGTCTCCAAAACTCGGCCATATCTCGCGAAAAATAAGGAAAAGCAAAATTCCTCATCAGGTCAAATCCAAAAAGTCTTGCCGTACCTATGGCAATATCCGAATATCCTGAAAAATCTCCATAAATTTGAAAGGTAAAAAACAAAGCTCCCAAAGCAAGCGTGCTACCATTCATATCTGCTGAATTACTGAAAATTTGGTTAGCAAACTCAGCACAATTATCGGCAATCACTATTTTCTTGAACAAGCCCCAAAGTATTTGGCGAGCTCCATCTGTTGCTTTTAAATAATTGAAATTACGTTTGCGATAAAATTGAGGTAATAAATTTGTCGCTCTTTCAATTGG
>Ga0079225_10000428_pt1 | contig 22712 bp, 19 predicted proteins | sample Poulit2012_FD_76344 | JGI IMG/M metagenome (GOLD analysis project Ga0079225, IMG submission 76344) | Agricultural soil microbial communities from Georgia to study Nitrogen management - Poultry litter 2012 | ecosystem: Environmental > Terrestrial > Soil > Agricultural land | place: USA: Georgia... | reverse complement strand
GATCTGGGCAGATATTTTAAAAATGCCGCGCAAAGGCCAAGTGGCTATTGCCTTATTCTATACCGTTGCTGCATTTTAAGGCGTTATTTTCCTTCGAGAAATGATTTGAGCTTGTCGGCCCGGCTTGGATGCCTGAGTTTACGCAAAGCCTTTGCCTCGATTTGACGAATACGCTCTCGTGTCACATCAAACTGCTTGCCTACTTCTTCGAGGGTTTGATCCGTACTCATCTCGATACCAAAACGCATACGCAAGACTTTGGCCTCACGTGGAGTGAGAGAATCAAGAACTTCTTTGACAATTTCCTGCATTGAGCCGTGCAAGGCCGAATCCATAGGCGATGTCGTATTGGTGTCCTCGATAAAATCGCCCAAGTGGGAATCGTCATCATCACCAATTGGCGTTTCCATAGAGATGGGCTCTTTGGCAATTTTCAGGATCTTGCGTACCCGGTCTTCAGGAAGGTCCATTTTTTGTGCCAAGGTGGCGGGATCCGGCTCTTCACCAGTTTCTTGGAGAATTTGGCGATTAATGCGATTCATTTTATTGATGGTTTCAATCATATGAACCGGAATTCGAATGGTACGCGCCTGATCCGCAATTGAACGTGTGATGGCCTGACGAATCCACCAGGTGGCGTAAGTGGAGAACTTATAACCGCGACGGTATTCAAATTTGTCGACTGCCTTCATGAGACCAATATTGCCCTCTTGAATGAGGTCGAGGAACTGCAAGCCACGGTTAGTATATTTTTTAGCGATAGAAATAACCAAACGCAGGTTTGCTTCTGTCATATCGCGCTTTGCTTTACGAGCTTTGGCTTCACCAGACAGCATGCGTTTGTTGGCTTCCTTGAGGTCAGCCAGAGGCAGCACAACATTGCGCTGAATCTCGAGCAGCTTGTTTTGCAGCTCTTGAATGGCAGGCACATAGCGCTCGAGGTCCTCGGCATAAGGCGGGTTTTTGGCGAGTTGCTCTTCTACCCACCCTAATTCAGTTTCATTGCCAGGGAAACTTTTGATGAAATATGAGCGAGGCATACCAGCGCGATTAACACAGATCTGCAAGATTTGGCGCTCATATTTGCGCACTTCGGCAACTTGCTCGCGCATGGTGTCAGCAAGTTTTTCCACCATTTTGGCAGTAAAACGAATGCCCATAAATTCATTCAGAATCTGCTCTTTGGCCTCAAGGTAGCCGGGGCTGCGATAGCCTTCAGTTTCAAAGGCAACACGCATCTTTTCAAACCACTTTTGAATGGTATCGAATTTCTTGAGCGATTTTTCATGCAGATATTCGATTTGGGAGCTGCTCATGCCCCCTGCTGGCCCCTCATCGCCATCTTCGCGGGTAGCACCGGCACCAGCGTACTCCTCGCCATCGTCATCAATCAAGCCATCAACGACGTCATCAATGGGCATATTGCCTTCGCGCACCTCGTTGATATAGGCGAGCACTTCGTTTACGGTTGTTGGGCAAGCGGCAATCGCCATGACCATATCTTTAAGGCCATCTTCAATGCGCTTGGCAATTTCAATTTCACCCTCGCGGGTAAGCAGCTCGACGGAACCCATTTCACGCATATACATGCGCACGGGATCGGTGGTACGACCAAAATCCGAATCTACTGTGGTTAACGCTGCATCGGCTTCCTCGTCAACATCGTCATCGACGGAGGCCATGGGCGCATTATCGCTCATGAGCAAGGTTTCGGCGTCGGGGGCCTGGTCGTAAACCGAAATACCCATATCACCAAAAGTGGCGATGATGCGCTCGATAGCATCGGCGTCCACAAGATCATCAGGCAAATGGTCGTTAATCTCGCCATAAGTGAGGTAGCCACGATCCTTGCCCAGTTTAATAAGCGCCTTGAGGCGATTACGACGGGCTTCTTGCTCTTCGGGCGTTAGTTGACCGCGTCCACCAAAGACATCACGCTCGGTACGCGCCCGTTTGGCGCCGCGCCGAGCAGGCTGGGGCTCTGGAAGCTCTTCGGTATCCTCGTCTTCGGTAAAGTCATTATCTAGCTCGTCATAGCTCGCTGTCTTTGCCGGGCGACCGCGTTTGGCTGCTTTTTTAGCACCCTTTTTCGCTGCGGATGGTGCATCGGTAGTTGCTTCGGCTGTAACTTTTTTAGCCGCCTTCTTGGCAGCCTTTTTAGCCGTTACCTTTTTAGCCGCCTTTTTGGCTGCTTTTTTGGCGGCCTTCTTGGCTGTAGCCTTTTTCGCTGCTGCTTTTTTAGCTGCTGCTTTTTTAGCTACTTTCTTGGTTGCTTTAGTAGCAGCCGGGGTATCTTCGGTGCCCTGAATAGATTCCTCGACCTGCGCAGAGGTGCTCTTTTCGTCAGATGACTGAGCGTAAGCGATTGTCGTCTTCTTTGGAGTCGTTGTAGGTTTACCAGTCGATTGTGTCATATTGGATTCCATTGACGATTCACCTATCACAGTGAATTATGTTGCAGGACAATTAAAAAAGAGGATATACAACGTATAAAGGACAAAGATACATTGATTAGTATTGCAGGCAGTGCTAATGAGTTTTCCCTATCGATAAGGGCTGCGGTGTTCTACCCCGTACCTCGTATCAATGCATTTTGTTAATTGCCATACAATTATTTAGAATGCATGCGCTTTTTGCATGGTTAATTTATCCAGTTAGTTTACTGCAGTTAGTTGCCTGGTGCACCTGGTGCAGCAGTAAGTTCCGCCAGTCGGCGTGTTAATAGCTGATAACGCTGTCGGACATCGGCACCAGTTAACCCGCCTTCGATGAGGGTCAACTGCTCGGTTTTGATATGGTCTATCTCGATACGCCTTAAGGCGTCTTGCCACTCGGAAAGCGGATCCGGCAACTCTTGCTCGGGCAGCTGTTGCGCCATCCCTTTTAACTGTGCCGCAAGTTCGCTGCGAGGATCAACCACCTCGAGCACAGCACCGCTATGTGCGCACCCGGTGTCGTTAATTAAGGCAATCAGCTCTTGTACATATATCAGATGGGGGCTCTGTACTACAATTTCAAGTTGTTCAGCGGTTATCTTGTCACTCAGCTCGGGGTGCATTAGTAATAGTTGCAGCAATCTTTGGGCCAGCGGCGTAACTTGCCGCCCCAGCCCAGTTGGGCGCGCCGGGCCAGTAGCGGCTGCCCTGCCCCCCCTTTCCGGGCTGCCAGGTAATGCCGTCTGAGGCGTATCCCCCGCCCGCTTTCTTTCCGTTCTTCGCGGTGCGCGAGCGGCACTTGCAGTGCCTTCAAAAGAACCTGTTGCAACAGTGGTTTGGGGCTGATTTCTACTATGCCACTGGCTTAACTGTTGCAATAACTCATCAAAGGTTAAGCGTGCCTGTTGAGCAAATGCCTGTAGCAACTGCCGACTAAAATTGTTATCAGGCAGCTGTGCCAAATAAGGAAGTGCCTCGTGCACGCAGGCAGAACGCCCCTCGACCAGAGATAAATCATGCCGCTGTGCCCATTCTTGTAAGAAAAACTGGGAAAATACAGGCGCCTGAGCTACTTGCTCTTTGAACGCCGACAGGCCAAATTCGCGCCCGTAAGAATCAGGGTCATACCCCTCGGGCAAGAACATAAAATGTAGCGCCAAATCATCGCGCACATGCGGCAATGCTTGTTCAAGGGCGCGCCAGGCGGCTTGCTGCCCTGCGCGGTCCGCATCAAAGCAAAAAACAATTTTATTCGTCAGGCGTGTGAGACGCTGCAAATGATGAGCAGTTGTTGCTGTACCCAAGGTAGCAACAGCATTATCCAGCCCCAGCTGCGCCAAAGCCACCACATCCATATAGCCCTCGACAACCAGCGCATAACCCGCTCGGTGTATGGCTTGACGGGCTTCGTAAATGCCGTAGAGCTCATGACTTTTTGAAAAAAGGGCGGTTTCGGGGGAATTTAAATACTTGGGCTCGCCTGCTGCGATCAAGCGGCCACCAAAACCTATGGTATGCCCTCTAATATTCCTTATGGGAAAGATTACCCGTCCACGAAATCTATCGTAACGGCGTCCTTCCTTGCCTTGGGCAACCAAACCGGTTTCAAGTAATTCCGGAGCCTGATAATTATCGAAGACTCGGGCCAGCCCCTGCCAGTCATTAGGCGCCCAACCCAAACCAAAGTGCTCAATGGTTTCTGGCTGAAGCCCTCTTTGCTGCAAATACTTGATGGCTGGAAGATGGTGACGTAGTTGTTCTTGATAAAAGAGCTGTGCCTGGTGAACCAGATGCTCGTGCAAGGTACGCAGTTTTTGCTGTTCTTGGTCGCGGCGCCTTTCTGCCGCGCTTTTAGGCGATTGGGGCACCTGTACACCAACCTCTTGGGCCAAGGTGCGCACCGCCTCAGGAAAACTCACCCCCAGGAACTGAATATAAAAGCTGATGGCATTACCGCTAACGCCACAGCCAAAACAATGATAGAACTGCTTTGTTGGGCTAACCGTGAAGGATGGTGTCTTTTCCCCATGAAACGGGCAAAGGCCGATTAAATTGGCCCCGCGTTTACGCAACTGCACGTGCCGACCAATAACATCGGCAATATCAACGCGTGCGAGAAGCTCCTGGACAAAAGACTGAGGTATCAATAGTTCAATAGAGACGCGGTGGCAATTGTTGGCTACGCAAGCGCTTGTAATGACGCTTGATGGCAGCAGCGCGCTTACGCTTGCGCTCGGCTGTTGGCTTTTCGTAGAACTCGCGCGAACGCAACTCGGTCAGCAGACCAGTTTTTTCCACAGTGCGCTTAAAGCGGCGCATGGCGACCTCAAAAGGTTCGTTTTCTTTAACTCTTACAACTGGCATATATCCTCAACTTTTATCTTGAAAAATTAATCTTGGCGTTAATCCCAACCAACCAAACGAAAAAAGCCAAAAAGGCTAAAATTTTGGTCAATTAATCATATTAACACGTTAAAAACAGGCAAGTCAAAAGGTGCAACCCGGCTTTTTCTTGGTGCCAGCACCGGCCTTTGAACTAGCGGTGCTCTTTGCGAATCCAGGCCTCGAGCTGATGCGGCCGGATACTGTCATAATCTTCAAAAGGCTGGTGTATCCAAGGATTGGTTGGCAAAAAAGCACGATAATAATCGGGCTCGTACTTTGAGTGCCCTTTCCACCACAATACTGCTGTGCGCAGCTCTTTGATGTCGGGATATTCTTTGCGCAAATGGTCACGCACACCCTTGAAGGTCAGCCCGGTATCGACCATGTCATCGACCAACAAGACATTGCCCTCGAGTTTGCCCCTGGTAATGGTGATGTACTGCGCAATATCCAACTTTCCCTGCACCTGGCCTGCAGCTTCGCGGTAACTGCTAGTGGCCAAAATGCCCAATGGCACATCGTAAATGCGGGAGATAATATCGCCCACCCGCATACCACCGCGGGCCAGGCAAATGATATTGTCGAACTTCCAACCCGACTGATGTATTTGTAAAGCCAGCTGTTCAATAAGCTCGTGATACTGCTGCCAGCTTACCCAAAGATCAGTATCCGTGCTAGGCGGGACATCCATACTTTTTCCTACTATCAATGGCTATGGAAAGGAAAAACATAATACCCCATTTTTTTGCTTTTTTTAAACCACAGCCCACTAATTAACCAAGCCAGATTAACTGGTACCAAAAGGATCCCGCAAAACAATGGTTTCATTGCGATCTGGGCCTGTGGACACCATGTCGATAGGCACATCGCATAATTCGGCAATGCGTTCTAGATAGCGTCGTGCATTGACGGGCAACTTGTTGTATTCAGTCACCCCCACGGTGGATTCAGACCAACCTGGCATTTCTTCAAGAACTGGCTCTGCCTCGGCTACCGCTTGGGCACCATAGGGCAATACATCTAGGAACTCGCCCTGGTAACGATACCCTACCCCAATCTGAATGGTATCCAAACCGTCCAACACATCGAGTTTGGTCATACACAAGCCCGAGATTCCATTAAGCATGACTGAGCGCTTCATGGCTGCTGCATCAAACCAGCCGCAACGACGGGGACGGCCGGTGACCGAACCAAATTCTTTACCGACAGTGGCCAAACGCAAACCAATATCATTATCTTGCTCAGTGGGGAAAGGCCCTGAGCCTACCCGGGTCACATAGCACTTGGCGATCCCAAGTACATAATTGAGCAATTCGGGCCCAACCCCGCAACCTGCGCTCGCAGCCCCTGCCAGACAATTGCTGCTGGTAACGAAGGGATAGGTGCCATGATCGATATCCAGCAGAGCCCCCTGTGCCCCTTCGAACAAAAGCTTTTCCCCTTTCTTGTTGGCAAGGAAGAGCTGGTGGCTGATATCCGCCACCATGGGCTTCAGTGCTTCGGCGTACAACGGCATTTTTTCCATAATTTCATCTGCTGAAACGGCCTCGGCGTTGAGATAACGTGTCAGGACAAAATTATGATAATCCAGCACCTCTTCTAATTTATTGGCGAAATGGGTCAGATCGAAGAGGTCCTGGACGCGCAGTGCACGACGCGCGACCTTGTCCTCGTAGGCTGGGCCAATGCCCCGTCCGGTGGTGCCAATTTTATCGGCTGCTTTTTTGGCCTCGCGTGCCTGATCCAGTGCGACATGATAGGGCAGAATCAAAGGGCATGCTGGCGAGATTTGCAAACGCTCACGCACATTGATGCCTGCTGACTCGAGCTCGGCAATTTCAGAGAGCAAGGCCTCGGGCGATAGCACAACCCCATTGCCGATATAGCAAGTCACGTGCGGGTGCATAATACCCGAAGGTATTAAACGCAATACAGTCTTCTGACCGTTAATCCAAAGCGTATGGCCTGCATTATGGCCCCCTTGAAATCGCACTACCCCTTGGGCGGACTCTGCCAACCAATCAACAATCTTGCCTTTTCCTTCGTCCCCCCACTGGGTACCAATGATGACAATATTTTTACTCATGTTACAAGCACTCAAAAATGGCCGTGGCGGTTCGCCCGGGCCAAAGTTAAACCCTAAGTTAATCAGAAGACGAGGTGGCTGTTACAGGCTCAACCACCCACTTTTCGTCACGTTGCACCAGTTGACGATTGATACGGAACTCGTCCGCACTGGCTTCCTCGTGAGGAAGCTGCTGTATCACAATCTCGCCCTGACGGCGAAGCTCTTTGATCGCCGTGAGTAATTGTGGATCGGTACCCCATGGCGCCCGAATGGCATGATCCGGGGATGGTGCGCTAAGACGCGTAGATATCATCCTGAGATCAAGGCTAAAACCTGTAGCAGGACGTTCGCGGCCATAAAGCTTGCCGATACCATCATAGCGTCCACCACGAACCAAAGCATCGTGCCAACCATCGGCATAAACGCAAAACACCACGCCCGTATGATAGCCATAACTACTGCCCATATCGGCCAAGTCCAGTGTGAGATTTTGATCGGCAAAGGCATGTACCAGTTGCTCGAGCTGGGCAAAGGCCTGTTTGATTTCGGGCAATTCGGGCAAAGTCTGACGTGCACGCTCTAATGTAGGCAGCGCCTGACCGTATAACTGCGTAAGGGATAACAACTGTTTTACCACAGCAGGACGTACCCCGGGGTAAATTTTGGGCAAAGCCTCCAGGCCAGGATTATCCTTGGCGCTAAGCAAATCAAGCACTTCCTGGGTTTTAGGCTGTAAGAGGGGGTCCTGGTTAATTAAAGCCAGACCAACCGCTGGCAAATTCAAATCAAGTCGCGCTTGGGAAACCCCGACTTTGCGAACGCTTGCCAAGGCTAATCGGATAATTTCTATGTCTGCCTCAACGCCAGCATAGCCGTATATCTCGGCACCAATTTGCAATAGCTCGCGTTCGGCCAGTAAGCCGGCAGGACGCGCATGCAATACAGGCCCGCAATAGCATAAACGGGTGACCCCTGGACGATTAAGCAGATGTGCATCAATGCGGGCGACTTGGGGGGTAATATCTGCCCTGACCCCCATCGTGCGCCCCGAAAGCTGATCAATGAGCTTATTGGTACGCAAATTGAGGCGTCCGCCCGATATGGCCTGCAAAGATTCCAAATACTCGACCAGCGGCGGCGCGACAAGCTCGAACCCATAGCTGCGATAAAGATCGAGTAAGTCACGTCTTAAGACCTCAAGACGTCTTGCTTCTGCCGGCAGCACATCAGCCAGGTGTTCTGGCAATAACCAATTTGACATTCGATTAAGCTCTTGGCTTGAAAACAAACACAACAAAAAGCGACTTGGGGTAGCGGCCCGCCAAGTCGCTAAAGAAACTCAATAGTAAATTATATAGGAATTTCTTAAAAAGGGTAATTTAAGTGTAGCCTATCTTGTGACTGCACCGCCCTGCCATTAGGGGGTTGGTAACAGTTCAGAGGTACCGGTGCGCTCTGCGTCGGTCTTGCCTTCGGTCTCTTCGGTTTGCTTCCAATAGCGGAAGAAATCTGAATCCGGGCCAATAACCAGTACGTCAGAGTCGCTATCAAAGGCTGAACGATAAGCATCCAAGCTGCGGTAGAAGCGGAAGAACTCGGGGTCCTCGCTAAAGGCTGCAGCGTAAATAGCCGCTGCCTCGGCATCCCCTTCACCACGTACCGACTCTGCCTGGGCATATGCATCAGCCAAGAGCTCTGCGCGCTCACGATCGGCCTCAGCACGGATGCGCTCACTTTCAGCACCCCCTGTCGCACGCAATCGGTTAGCCTCTTGTTTACGCTCTGCTTCCATACGGCGGTAAACCGACTCTGAAATTTCCGGAGCAAAATCAATGCGTCGCAGGCGTACGTCAACGACATCCACCCCAAAAGGACTGGCGCGCTCAGCCACCGACTCGAGTACCTCGCGCATGATCTGGTCACGCTGATTAGAGACCACCTCTTTGACGGTACGTACGTTAACTGCGGCGTTTAGCGCATCACGAATTTGAGCCTGTAGCCGCTCTACAGCCCCGCGATCAGTAGCGCCAAAAGTGACATAGAACTGGCGCGGATCGGAAATGCGCCATTTGACATAGGAATCAATCAGCAGGTTTTTCTTTTCTGCTGTTTGAATTCTTTCGGGGTCATTAGCTTCAATGGTTTGCAAACGTTTATCCAAAAAAACCACATTTTGGAAAGGAGGTGGTAATTTGAAATACAAACCGGGTTCGGTAATGGTTTCTTTGACCTCACCCAGAGCAAACACCAAAGCGGCATCACGCTCACGCACTATAAAGACGCAGGTTGATAAAATGGCTAGCACAATGGCCACGACAATGAGAACGGGTAAAAAACGCTGCATAGTCATGTTCTCCTAGCGCGAATACGGCGAGTAAGGGTTCGTGAGTGAATTGGACACTGCATTACCTGAGCGATTGGCACTGCTTTCAGCAGCCGAATCCGACGATTGCCCATTGGACTGGTTATCTTGCGCCGCGCTGCTGCCAGCCGCATGACGGCTGTCTCCCGAACCCGATCTGGCATCAGTGGCACCCCGGCCAATCTGATCCAGGGGCAAATAAAGCATATTATTGCCGTGATCAACATCAACCATGACTTTACTGGCTCGCTTGAGGATATCCTCGAAGGTGCTCAAATAGAGGCGATCGCGCATAACATCCGGTGCCTTGGCGTATTCACCCAGAACGCTGGTAAAGCGGGCAGCATCCCCTCGGGCGTTCCCTATCACCTGGGCTTTATAACCTTGTGCATCTTGTAGCATGCGGGCGACTTGGCCTCGGGCCTCGGGGATAACCTGGTTAGCGTAGGCATTCCCTTCGTTAATTTGGCGTTCGCGGTCCTGACCCGCTTTGACAGCATCATCAAATGCGGCCAAAACCTGCTCGGGCGGCTGTACGTTTTGGATAGCTACCGTGCTGATCTGAATACCGGTCTTATAACGATCCAAGATCTGTTGTGCCAATTCGTGCACCTCGGAAGCTACCTCGGTTCGACCAGAATACAGGACGAAGTCCATGGGCTTTTTGCCTACTACCTCGCGCATGGCGGTTTCCACTGCTTGGCGCACAGAATCATCCGGATCGCTGGTATTAAACAAATAATCAGGGGCACCTGTTTGCAGCAAGCGATACTGAACCACGAATTGCACATCAACAATGCTCTCATCAGCGGTCAACATCAATGACTCGGTGAGCACCTTGTTACGTGAAGAGCCTCGGAAACCAATCTCAAACGTACGCAGCTGCGCAATGTTAACAGTCTGGCTGGCCTCGATGGGGCTGGGCCAGTGCCACTGCAAACCGGGACTTAACGTACGCACATACTGACCAAAGCGGGTAACGACGGCTACCTGACCTTCTTGAACAACAATGAAACCACTTGCCATCCACAAGCCAACAATGGCAATAAGCACAGCAAGAAAAATCTTTGGTGAGCCCTTGGGCAAACGCGGCCGCCCGCCATCCCCACCACTAGGTGGTCGGGGTGACTGGGGACGTTTTGAACCCCCAAATAGCGAGGAGAGCTTGCGGTTGAAATCACGCCAGACCTCGTCAAGGTCTGGGGGCCCATCTTGTTTGCCAGGCGTTTGGTCAGATGGATGCTTGGGATCTTCTTTTTTATCGCCGTTGCGCCCCCAGCCTGGATCATTGAGATTAAAAATTCTTGACATGAATCGCATTATTTTCCGATACGTTACTTGCTTCAACAATAGCAGAGCGCAGCTCATCTAAACCGAGACGCTCCAGCGAACTGATAAAGACACGCGAAATGATACCATGTTCATCGCGCTCTACCCGCGGTGTGAACGTGGTCTGATCGATTTTGTTATAAACCAATATTCTTGGCACCTCGCCTGCCCCAATGTCATCAAGGACCTTATGCACCTCTAGGATATGCTCATCGCGTTGGGGACTAGCTGCATCAACAACATGTAGAAGCAAGTCAGCATGGATGGTTTCCTCGAGCGTTGCCTTAAAGGCGGCAATCAGCGTTGGTGGCAGATCACGAATAAAGCCAACCGTGTCTGACAACACGACATGCCCCACCCCATGTATCCAAATTCGCCTTGAGGTCGTATCCAAGGTTGCAAACAATTGATCGGCCGCATAAGCATCAGCGCGCGTCAGGGCATTAAAAAGCGTTGATTTCCCTGTATTGGTATAGCCTACCAATGATACATTAAAGACCCCCCCGCGCATACGTGCCCGACGTTGTGTATGGCGTTGCTTGCTTAATTTTTGCAAACGTTGACGCAATTTCTTCACTCGAACGCCAATCATGCGTCGGTCGAGTTCTAACTGCGATTCGCCCGGACCGCGCGTACCAATACCCCCTTGCTGTCGTTCAAGGTGGGTCCAACGCCCGGTAAGGCGGGTCGATAAATGTTGTAATTGTGCTAATTCCACTTGCAGCTTACCCTCGTGACTTTGAGCCCGAAGCGCAAAGATATCGAGTATCAAGCTGACGCGGTCAACCACACGAACTTTGGTGGCTTGTTCTATATTGCGTTGTTGTGCGGGGCTAAGGGGCTGATCAAATAATATGATGTCGGCTTGGTGAGCCTCGACCGCATCTTGGACCTCTTGGAGTTTGCCACGGCCAATAAAAAAGGCGGGGTCAGGGCGATTGCGATTGGCCTGAATGACATCAAGAACGCGAGCGCCCGCCCCCCGGGCTAACATCAGGAATTCTTCTGCATGTGCCGCATAGTCTATGTTTGCCAAATTGACACTAACAACGACTGCCCTCATGGACAAAACTCTTGAACAAACCTGCTTGCCAGCTGACAAGCAGGGAATAGAAACATGCGCTTTTTATTCAACGCCTTCGTCTGCCTTAAGTGACACGGGCCGCGCAGGCACGACAGTGGATATGGCGTGCTTATAGACCATTTGCGTCACTGTATTACGTAACAGCACCACGTATTGGTCGAAAGACTCAATTTGACCCTGCAACTTGATTCCATTAACAAGGTAAATAGAGACCGGAATATGTTCCTTGCGTAGGGCGTTTAAAAATGGGTCTTGTAATATTTGCCCTTTATTGCTCATTGGCTAAGCTCCAATTATGTTGTTATTAAAATGAAACGAATGGGTTAAAGCGTATTTTACCGCTAGGTTAACACCTGCCAGCGGAGTTAGAAAGTATTTCCCGCTGGGGTAGCACCAATAAGCGGATCTAAGCCTAACTATACCATTGACCGTCTTTTTACTACAGAATTCAGCGACTTGTCTGCCTTTGATGTAGCAACTCGATTAAGCGTTCACATTGGCTACGTGTACCGACGGTGATACGCAAAAATTGTTCAATCCGGGGCTCGGAAAAATAACGTACCAATACCCCAGCATCGCGCAAATAAGTAAACAGGGCGGCAGCAGAATCATTTTTGGGTCGGGCAAAGACAAAATTTGTCAGCGATGGCAAAACCTCAAAACCCATTTTAGTCAGCGCCTGAGCTAAAAACTCGCGATTTTCTATAATCTTTTGATTGATCTTTTCATAATAGGCTGCATCTTTTATGGCAGCAGTAGCACCGGCCTGAGCCAGCCTATCCAGAGGATAAGAATTAAAGCTATCCTTTACTCGTTGTAACCCCGCAACAATTTCGGCACTGGCCAATGCATATCCTGCCCGTAGTCCCGCCAAGGCGTAGCCTTTGGAAAAAGTGCGAATCACCACCAGGTTGAGACATTTAGCAAGCAAAACATCGGCTGATTGACCACCAAAGTCAATATACGCCTCGTCAACCACGACAGGGATATCCGGATTTTTCTGCGCCAATTCTTCTATTACACCTAATTCCAGATAATGCCCTGTAGGTGCGTTGGGGTTAGCGAAAATAATGCCCGCTGCGCCCTGCGCCTGGGCCTGATGATAATCAGCTGGACGAATCCGCAAGTTATCATCCAACGGCACATAATGGGGGTCTATGTCATAAAACCGACAGTAGGTTTTATAAAAACTATAGGTGACATCAGGAAACCAAAGCGCTTTGCCAGTGCGGCGAAATAGACCATTAAATACATGGGCCAGCACCTCGTCTGAGCTGTTACCCACAAAAACCTGTTCGCCTGCGAGTTGATGGTGAGCCCCTAACGCAGCGACCAAGTCATCGGCATTAAATGAAGGATACAAGCGCAAATCATCATTTAACACAGCCTGTATGGCCTCGAACACCTTGGGCGAAGGACCATAGGCATGCTCATTGGTATTGAGCTTTATTAATTCCTGTTGGCTAGGTTGCTCACCGGGCACATAAGGATCAAGCTCGTGAATATGCTCACTCCAAAAACGACTCATTTATTTTTTCCCTCGCACATAGGGGTTACGGGTAGTTCTGAATTCAATCCGTAATGGGGTGCCTTCGAGCTTATAGGCCTGACGTACCTGCCCCTCGATATAGCGCCGATAAGACTCTGGCACTTCATTCAAACCAGTACCATGAACAACAACTACTGGCGGGTTTTGCCCACCTTGATGCGCATAACGCAGTTTGGGCCGTGAACGACCTCGGCGTGGCGGCGGCTGTTGCTCGACTGCTTGGTGGATAATCCGTGTCAATTGCGGGGTTGGCATTTTAGTGAAAGCTGCCCGATGCGCCTCTTGCACAGCGCGCATCACACGCTTCAAACCTTGTTTTTCAAGGGCTGATATGGTGTTCATGCGGGCAAAGTCCAGGAAACGCAGCTTGCGGTGATAATCCCGAAGCGCCCATTCCCGCTTGTAATCATCTAAGCCATCCCATTTATTGATGGCAACCGTCAGCGCCCTGCCGGTTTCAAGAATAAACCCTGCAATACTGGCGTCCTGCTCAGAGATTTCTGTTTGGGCATCTAGCACGAGCAACACAACATTAGCCGCCTCTATCGCCTGCAAGGTTTTGATCACCGAAAACTTTTCCACCGCCTCAAAAACCCGACCGCGGCGACGCAGCCCAGCAGTATCGATAAATGTATAGGGTACCCCTTGGTAGTCAAAATCAATTTCTATGGCATCGCGCGTGGTGCCGGGTTGGTCAAAGGCAATCAGGCGCTCTTCACCCAAAATTTGGTTGATGAAAGTGGATTTGCCTACATTAGGCCGACCCACAATGGCCAGCTTGATCCGTTTGGGGGAGTCCTCGGCAGCATCTTCCGCCGCCTCGGGACCACTACCCGCCTGCTCGCTGGATTGGGGTGATTGAGCGTTTTCTTGCTTATCTGCCGGTGCAATTTGTGCCAACACGGCATCGATCAGGACATAAACACCATCCCCGTGGGCAGCAGAAATCAGATGGGGCTCGCCTAGCCCCAGTTCGTAAAAATCGACGCCCGCAGCAGAGCCGCGCATGCCCTCGGCCTTGTTTACAGCTAAAAAAACTTTTTGCCCACTGCGGCGTAAACGCTCGGCAATATGAAAATCGAGCGCATGCAAACCGTCACGCACGTCAACCAAGAAGATGACCGCATCCGCCTCTTGTATTGCTTGTTCGGTTTGCTGCGCCATCTCGCGCTTGATGCCGGTTTTGGCGATGGGCTCGAACCCACCCGTATCAATTAATAGATAGGGTCTGGCGCCTACACGCCCTTCGCCGTAGTGGCGATCGCGCGTCAGGCCCGGAAAGTTTGCAACCAGGGCCTGCCGCGAACGGGTCAAACGGTTGAATAAGGTTGACTTGCCCACATTGGCACGGCCAACCAGCGCAATGACCGGTTTAAAGGAATTGGAATTGTTAATCTTCAATTGACATCAACCATCACTAATTGACCATTTTGGGTCTGCACCAGCACACCGTCTTCTATCGCAACGGGCTGCGAGATAATGGGATTAGAACCCACCCGAATCCGCGCCATTTGATGGCCATCGTGTGGAGCTAAAAAATGCAGATAGCCCTCGAAATCACCAACCGCCACTATATGGCTATACACTGCCGGTGCCGTTAATTGGCGGTTGCGCAAAGCATCTTGGGTCCAAACCTGGTGCCCCGTTTCCAATTCAAAGGCGTGCACAACATCGCGGGTATTAGCAGCATATACCATCTGGTTATTCAGGCCGATCCCGCGTGAAGTAGAGAAGTCTTGTGCCCATACCGGCTCACCCTGAGCCGACATGTCAAAGCAGACAATACGGCCTTGATACGAAGCAGCGCACAACAGTGGACCGGCTAATAATGGCGTACCTACAACATCGCTAATACGCTCTAAGTCAGTGGCACCATAGGATTGAGATACCAGCCCTTCCCATTGCAGCTCGCCCGTTGGCGCATAGATTAGTAATAAGCGACCATTGGGCATCCCAGTTAGCAACATGTCATCAAGCAGGTCCATCTGCATGTTGGTCTTCAGCGCCAACGCTGGCCCAGGCCGCTGAATGTTCCATAATGGCTCGCCATCGTGGGCATCAAAGGCCTGCACCCGATAATCGCTGCTACGTACAATGACTACACCAGCGCCTACTGTCGGGGGAACATTGACTTCGCTAGAGGCCTTGTTACGCCATAGCTCTTTGCCGTCCGCATCCAGTGCGATCACCGTGCCATCTGGCGCAGCTACCGCTACAACCTGTCCATCTGTGCCAACCCCGGCAGACAATCGTTGCCCCACATTGGCCGACCACTGCACTCGACCGGTAGCCAAGTCTACCCGGGTCGCTTGGCCAGAGGCACTGGCAGTATAAACACTTTGCCCTTCGACATAAGGGATAAAGCCATAACCTGCCCCCGAACCGATGGAAGCTGTCCACCTTGTTGCTACAGACAAGCCAGCTTCGTATTCCTCTAAGGGGGTGGGCTCAAAGCGGGGATCTTTGCTTGAGAACATTGAGCAGGCACCCAACACCGCAATGCCGCACAGCAATAATATCCGTAGCCATAACGTCTTGAGGTGGACCAAGCTGTTCATGTTTATTCCTTGTTCAGAGCATCAAGTTTCAATTGTGTAATGAGGGCTGATGGCTGATCTTGCAAATGCTCAAGGGCCTGCTCCCAGGCTTGCTGTGCCTGCGCTGCGTCACCCTGGGCATAATAAAGATCGCCGCGCCGATCGGCGTACAACCCCTCAAAACCTGGTGCTTTGGTTTCCAATAAGGCCAAGCCTTGCTCGTATTCGCCGTCTTCTAATAACAGGGCAGCCAACCGCAGGCGAGCTACGGCAGCAGCTACGGGATCATGGCCTTGATCCAGCAACCATTGGAGCTGTTTTTTTGCCGCTGCGGTTTCGCCACGCTCTTGTAATGCTGAAGCAGCCAACAAGAGACCTCGACTAGTATAGGCAGATTTGGCATAGTCGTCTTGCAACACCTGGCTGGCTGCCTTGATGCGATTCAGAGCGTCTTCATCATCTTGAGGCTGAGTAATTGCTTGTTCGAGTGCCTCGTAATACCCCATTGCCTGCTGGGCCTGGTAACCCTGATACCATTGCCAACCTCGCCAACCCAGCACGGAGGCAGCTATCACAACCACAACCAGGACGATCAGGTTGCCGTAACGATCCCACCAATCTTTTAAGGCGTCTAGCTTTTCCTGTTCTTCTAAATCGTATGCCATTTTAAATCCTTGACTGTAGTACCTGCGCCAACTCGGAATAAGGTACGAGCTCTTGTTGTTCAGTCTGAGCCTGCATATCTTCTGCACGTAGCCATTTGACACTAGCCTGCTCAGCGGCCAACTCAGTTTCCCCCAAAATTACTGCGGCGGCGGCACCACTGCCATCGGCACGTTTAAACTGCGCCCGCATCCCTTTGGGGCCTGCGTGCACCACCACCCGCAATCCAGCATCACGAAGCATTTCTGCCAAAATCATTGCCTGGCGCTGGCCTTGCTCATTTTGGTAAATCATGTAAACGTCACATTCGGTCTTTTGGGGCAGCACCTCGGCCTGCTGCACCAGTTCGAGGAGGCGCTCAATGCCAATGGCAAAACCCACGCCAGGCGTCGGTTTCCCGCCCAGAAGCTCGAACAAGCCATCATAACGGCCACCACCGCAGACTGTACCCTGGGCACCTAAACGATCGGTAACCCACTCAAACACGGTCAGATTGTAGTAGTCGAGCCCGCGAACCATGCGCGGGTTAAGGGTATATTTGATACCTGCATCATCAAGGCGGGCACAAACCCCCTCATAATGTGCCAAGGAATCCTGACCCAAAAAATCAAACAGCCGTGGTGCGCCATCAGCCATATCTTGCAAATCAGGGTTTTTGGTATCCAGCACTCGCAGCGGATTGGTATAGAGGCGGCGTTTGCCATCTTCGTCAAGAATGTCCTTGTGCTGCTCTAAATAGCTGATTAATGCCTCACGATGAGCAGCCCGCTCTGCTGATTGACCCAAGGAGTTAATTTCCAGACGAATGTCTGTCAGGCCAAGTTGGCGCCAAAGACGCGCCAGCATGATGATCATTTCCGCATCAATATCGGGCCCGTTAAAACCAAAAGCTTCGACATCAACCTGGTGAAACTGGCGATACCGACCGCGCTGGGGACGCTCATGACGGAACACTGGCCCGATGGAATAAATACGCTGGGGACGCTCGTAAAGTAAATTATGTTCGAGGGCTGCGCGTACCAACCCTGCTGTAAACTCGGGACGCATCGTTAATTGCTCGCCATTGAGGCGATCTTCAAAGGAATACATTTCCTTTTCAACAATGTCCGTCACCTCGCCAATGCCACGCGCAAAAAGTTGCGTAAATTCGAGCACCGGCGTCCGCATATTACGGTAGCCATAGGCAGCCAACCATTCGCGGATGATTTCTTCGAGCTGTTCCCACTGCGCGCTCTGATCAGGCAAAATATCTCGCATGCCTGTCAAACCACGCAGTTTTTTAAAAGACTGCGTCATAGTTTCTTGCTTACCAATTATTTCTTTTATCTACGGCTCTGTTATCAAGAGGCACCATAGCGGCGTTGCACGTAATCATGCACAATTTGCTTGAACTCTTGGGCGATATGCTCACCTTTTAAGGTCACTGTACGCTCACCATCGATATACACCGGCGCAGAGGGAACCTCGCCCGTACCTGGCAGGCTGATACCGATATCAGCATGCTTGCTTTCCCCAGGACCGTTGACCACACAACCCATCACAGCAACTTGCATGGTCTCTACCCCAGGGTAACTTTCCTGCCAAATCGGCATTTGTTCGCGCAAATAGCCTTGAACCTCTTGGGCCAGTTCTTGAAAAAATGTACTACTGGTGCGCCCGCATCCCGGACAAGCCACTACCATTGGGGTAAAGGCTCGTAACCCCATAGTTTGCAAAAGCTCTTGGGCGACCTGAACCTCGGTAGTGCGTGCACCGCCAGGTTCAGGTGTCAAGGAAATACGTATCGTATCGCCAATACCCTGCTGAAGCAACACAGCCAAGGCCGCAGAAGAAGCCACCACCCCCTTGGTGCCCATACCGGCCTCGGTTAAGCCTAAATGCAATGGATAATCACAGCGCTGAGCCAGGCTCTGGTACACGGCGATCAGATCCTGCACTTGACTCACCTTGCAAGACAAAACAATACGCTGTTCGGTCAACCCCAGTGACAAGGCTCGTTCTGCACTATTCAAAGCAGATAATACCAGGGCCTCGCGCATCACTGCCTGGGCAGGCCAAGGCTGCGTTTGCTTGGCGTTAGAATCCATCATTTGCGCCATCAGGCCCTGATCAAGACTACCCCAATTGACCCCAATCCGTATGGGCTTGTCATGGGTACAGGCTACCTCGATCATTTGTGCAAAATTATCTTGTCCACGCTGGCCAGCGCCTACATTACCCGGGTTGATGCGGTATTTGGAAAGGGCTTGAGCGCAGTCGGGATACTGGGTCAACAATCGATGGCCGTTATAGTGAAAATCGCCCACAAGGGGTACGGAGACACCCATTTTGTCGAGCTGCTCGCGGATATGAATAACCTCTTTGGCCGCTTCGGGGGTATTAACGGTAATACGCACCAGCTCGGAACCAGCACGCGCCAATTCCTTGACCTGAATGGCAGTAGCAATGGGATCTGCAGTATCCGTATTTGTCATCGACTGCACGACCACAGGCGCTCCACCGCCTATCATGACGCGTTGCCCAGCCCACTGCACGCAGACAGACTGCGTTTTTCTTTTTTCTGCCGGGCCTACGGCCATGGGGGCAGACTGAAAATTAAAATCCTGACTCATAAGCTTATTGGGATAAGGCCCTCAACCAATCAAAAATCAACCATGACTCGGGGATCCAGCCCTGGTCAATAGCATAAAACAACACGATAACCACCAAGACCAGTGCCACTAACCACCAACCCCAGGTCCTTTGTCGCGGTTCTACATACAGCGACATGTCTTGCATTTGCCACGACGTTGACTGGCCGGGTTGGCCCTGGCTCGCTGCCGCAGGCTGCTGGTTATCATACATGACGAGGATGGCATGCTCATCGGCCTGTAAAAAGCGGGCATAACTGCGCAATAACCAACGAACTGGCGCACCTGAAGGCAGCTCTGCCCAGTTTTCTTGTTCCAGGGCGGCAATTTGCTGCCTTGAATATTTTATCCGGGCACTGACCTGCTCCAGCGTAAACCCCTGCGTCTCACGCAACTGCTGTAAATAGGGACCTAAGCTGGTGTCAAGAACAGTTGGCGCGTCTTCATTGTTTGAGCGGGTGGCCATAATTAGATTCGCTTTAGCGTTATCGGATGCTACTCCATCATCATCAAAAAAATTGGCAACAACTTAGGGAAACGAGCGCCCTGGTCGTGCCGCTGTTGAGCGCCCAAGTAGAACGCGGTTATTGGGGGTGAATAAGTATTCTTTTTAACTCGGGCATGCGTTCGCGAATACGAGTACGATCGCGGATGTCGCCAGCCAATTGACCACAGGCAGCGGCAATATCATCACCGCGCGTTTTCCTGACAGTGGTCACTGCCCCACCGTCATTGAGACGCCTGGAAAAATCACGAATGGTTTGGGCGTCAGAACACTTGAGCTGCGTACCAGGAAACGGGTTATAAGGAATAAGATTAAATTTGCACCGCACCTGTCGCGCTATATCCAATAGCTGTTGGGCATGTTCGGGCTGATCATTGATACCTGCCAACATGACGTATTCAAAAGTAATGAAATCGCGTGGCGCACGTTTCAGATAACGGTTGCAAGCATCGAGCAGCTCGCGCAATGGATGCTTTTTATTCAGCGGCACCAACCGATCACGCAATGGGTCATTGGGCGCATGCAAAGAAACTGCCAATGCGACTGGGCAATCATCGGCCAGGCGATCGATCATGGGTACCACCCCAGATGTAGAAACGGTTACCCGGCGGCGAGACAAACCATAAGCATGATCGTCAAGCATCAAACGCAGGGCAGGCAACACCCGATCGTAGTTGAGCAAAGGCTCGCCCATTCCCATCATGACCACATTACTGATAATGCGCTCTGGCGCCTGATTATCTGATGCCGCGCCCGAGTGCTGCCCTTGTTCGCTTACCCGCGCCTCGCGGGGCCGTTGCTGCAGCTTGTGCTCGGCATACCATAGTTGGCCAATGATTTCTGCTGTGCTGAGATTGCGGTTAAACCCCTGGTGACCTGTAGAACAAAAAGGACAGCCCACCGTGCAACCTGCCTGGCTGGAAATGCATAAGGTTCCGCGATCATCTTCGGGTATAAATACCGTCTCGATGGCATTATTACTGCCAACATCAAAAAGCCATTTGATAGTGCCATCGGTTGAGCTTTGCTCTTGGCTAGGCTCAAGCTGAGAGATCTCGGCGCGCTCGGCCAACTGAGCACGAAAGGCGCGCGCAAGATCGGTCATTTGCTCGAAATCGGTTTGCCCACGCTGGTGCACCCAGCGCAGTAGCTGGCGCGCACGAAAGGGCCGATTGCCCCACTGCGCCACCTGCTGCTCAAGCTGAGTGCGGTCTAAATTCATCAAATCAATACGAGCGTTTTCGATAGTCATAAGCGTCAGGACAAACCTTGCCTTGTGAATTAACGGCTATACACTTGGCTGGATGGGAAAAAGAAAGCTATTTCCTGGGCTGCTGTTTCTGGTGCATCAGAACCATGTACTGCGTTAGCATCAATGCTTTCTGCAAAATCAGCACGAATGGTACCGGGCGCAGCCTCTTGAGGGTTGGTAGCCCCCATGAGCTCGCGGTTTTTAGCAATGGCATTTTCACCCTCGAGCACTTGCACCAACACTGGGCCAGAAATCATGAATTCGACCAGGTCATTGAAAAAGGGGCGCTCTTTATGCACTGCATAAAAGCCCTCGGCCTCTTGGCGGGACAAATGAATCATGCGCGCAGCCACAACGGTAAGACCAGCCTCTTCGAAGCGTGTGATAATTTGACCAATTACGTTTTTAGCCACAGCATCGGGCTTGATAATAGAAAGGGTGCGTTCAATAGCCATGTAAAATCCTATAAAACTATTTAGCTATAAATTATTATCCAAAAGTGCCACGTTAACCAAACTTGGCTTGGGCGGCACACTAAGATATACAATGAGTTGCAAGCAGACCATTTTAACACGCCTAAGCTATCCTGCTGTATCATCTATAAAAATCTGTGCAGCCCAAGCTGGCCTGCCATTTTTATTGCAATTTAGCCACGATAATCGCAACATAATGACCAAACCTCAACCTGTCTCATATCTCGATCAATTAGCCAAAAGCTTCAACCCAAAAGAAATTGAAAGTCGCTGGTACCCTCTCTGGGAAAAAGCGGGTTATTTCACGGGTGGCCAACACGTGGCTGGCCCGGAAAAAGGACCCTTTGTCATTCAATTTCCGCCACCAAACGTCACCGGCACCCTGCATATGGGCCATGCTTTTAACCAAAGCATTATGGACGGGCTTACCCGCTATCATCGCATGAGCGGCTATGATACGGCACTTATCCCGGGCACTGATCATGCGGGCATTGCCACCCAGATTGTGGTTGAACGACAACTAGATGCACAAAAAATCTCACGTCATGATTTGGGTCGCGAGAAGTTTGTCGAACGGGTTTGGAGCTGGAAGGAACAATCTGGTAGCGCCATCACCGAGCAATTTCGCCGCCTTGGGGCGTCTGCGGACTGGGATCGTGAATACTTCACGATGGATAGCCGCATGTCCAAAGGGGTCATTGAAACCTTCGTACGCCTGTATGAACAAGGGTTGATCTACCGAGGGAAGCGCCTGGTCAACTGGGACCCCGTACTAGGTACTGCTGTTTCTGACCTCGAGGTGGTTAGCGAAGAGGAAAATGGCCATTTATGGACTATTCGCTATCCGCTTAAAACACCCACGGCCACCACCCAGCATATATTGGTTGCGACTACTCGACCTGAAACCATGCTGGGAGATACCGCCATCATGGTCCATCCAGAAGACGAGCGGTATCGGGATCTCATCGGACAATCTGTCATCCTGCCTCTGGTTGGCCGGGAAATACCCATTATCGCCGATGACTACGTCGACCCTGAGTTCGGCACTGGCGCAGTCAAGGTAACCCCAGCCCACGACTTCAATGACTACGAGGTTGGGCTACGCCATGGGCTCGAGCTCATTAATGTCCTGACGCTGGACGCTCATATCAACGATAATGCCCCTCAGGCCTACCAAGGCCTCGAGCGCTTTGAAGCACGCAAAAAAATCGTTGCCGATTTGAAAAATATTGATGCCTTGGAGTCAATCCAGCCGCACCGCATGATGGTGCCGCGCGGCGACCGCACCCAAACAATCATCGAACCCATGCTAACCGATCAGTGGTTTGTCGCCATGAGCAAAGCGGCGCCCGAAGACAGCCTACATCCAGGCAAAAGCATCACCGAAGTAGCCCTTGAAGTGGTCGCCAACAAGCAGGTGCAGTTCGTACCAGAAAACTG
>Ga0079225_10000424_pt1 | contig 22769 bp, 39 predicted proteins | sample Poulit2012_FD_76344 | JGI IMG/M metagenome (GOLD analysis project Ga0079225, IMG submission 76344) | Agricultural soil microbial communities from Georgia to study Nitrogen management - Poultry litter 2012 | ecosystem: Environmental > Terrestrial > Soil > Agricultural land | place: USA: Georgia... | reverse complement strand
CTGCAAGCCTTTGATTTGTATGGTGGGCCGTGATGGATTCGAACCATCGACCAATTGGTTAAAAGCCAACTATACATCCCTTTAAAATCAAGCACTTACACTGCTATCTGGAACAAACAATCATCATTTTGCCACCAATATAATCAACTAGTTGCGCGTTGTTTGCTCCAGGTATTTTACAGCAATATGAAGAGATATAAGGGCTAGGTGTCCGAACAGACCTTAACTTTAACTGGTGACGTTGTTGAAGCTGTTTGCCGTAGAAGTGCAGTGGGAAGGTGTTGCTTAGCGGCGGGGGCATATCAATGTTTGCGCTTAAACTTAAAGGTGTTAGTATGTGGGGACACAATCTCCTATTGTGATGAGCAGCACTGCAAAGTGCTCATACAAAAAGGCCCTCTTTTTGAGGGCTTTTTTATGTTAATTTTTCATAAACACTAAACCATTATTTTGGGCGGGAGAGGGATGTTTGCATCTAGTGGTCGCCATAAGTGCAGGCAGTTTGGGTGCAAGTTAATGTGATCGGCTTTTGCGGGGTGCAACTGCATAACAGGAACATCCTCTGGCCAAAACAAATCTTTAACCTTGCACATTTCATTCCATGTTGGGGTACGACTAGCCAGAGATACAGAGACGTGCTCCCAGCCAAGCTCTGCACCAGCGATAACCACAAGAACCTCTCTTTTGCCTTTTGAGCGAACAGGTATACGGAATGCACCGCCTTTGTCGCCAGGATTGCTGGCGTAAGGGCCTTTGGTTACGCGATATTTTTCAGGCATCAGCATTTTTCAGTAGTCCTTTTTCTTTAGCCATTTTCGCATATTTGTCTCTTAGCGCTTTTGCGTAGGCGATAGCAGCTTCTTTGCTTTCCTGTAGCTCACCGATATTGTAGCCGCGCAAGCGCCCAAACCACCCATTTCTGATTCTGTTTTTACCTCTAACGACCCATATTTCTTTTGCCGTTACTCGCTTAGCGGTAGCTAAAAAAACAAGCCTTTGGTCGTCGCTCATGTCCTCATAGTTCACGCTAAAACCCCTCGTAATCATCATTTTGTGTTTTTAAGGATCGACCCATAAGCCAAAAAGAAACACCTATCATGCTCGCGGTCATCAGCCCAGCTACAAAACCTATCAACAAAAGATCCATTTACTGTGCACTCCAAGATTTGTTAAGAGGGAAAAATCCTGTCCACTCTGGCGGAACAAATACATTGCCTGGCAGCACAGGAGGGAATAGTGCTGTAATTTCTTGGTCGGAATAACCCGCCAGCCCGCAACCAATCCGTGTTAGCTTAAAGTCTAGGTTTTGATTTGCGCTGGCGAACCCAATGAAAAGATTGACGTAGTGCTTAATAGTGCCAAGCTGCAACGTTCTTAATTTTTCATCTTTAGTGGGTAAGGCATATGAGTTTCCCTGAATGCCAGTGCCGCGGCCATAAACGGCCCCGTGGTGTTGTAGTGCATATTTGGCTGCGCCAGCCCCGTGTCGTCCAGCCAAATTGCTGCCGAACACAAAAACAAAATCACTCTTCATTGCATTACCTACAATTTCTCATTTAGCTCGCAGCCACATACTCATCCGCTACAAAAGAATGCTCGTTAACTGTGTGGTGCGAGAACGAGTGGTTAAAAAGACCGATGCTGGCGGCATAAACAATGGCTGGCGCATCAATACCAAGAGCTATTCTCGCAGCTTTAATGGTATTTCCTGTGTCTGCCACGTTATCCACCAGCACCAACCTTGATAGCTCAAAATTATGCTTTTTTGCCTGTAGTGCTAGGTCTTTTGGGGTTAATACCACCCCGTTTTTCTTGCTTTGATACTGACTTGCTCTTGGGGCTGAATATAAAATATCAGCAGTGGAAACAGAGCTCCCTGTATACCTTTGCATGCCAATCACCAGCTTTAGCATTGCATCAGCATAACCAGAGGCGCCAGGCATGGGGACTAACACAGCGCCTTTAGGAACACTCCGAGCCATATGCTTTGAAACAATTTCAATTGCCTTCGGACAGCCCACTTTGAGAGCTTTTGCCATGCTCCTAACGGGCATTGATCTGCTCTCGGTAGGGTAGAGGTAGTTGGTGTGTATTTTTGTTTTTTCTAAGTACATTCTTAATCCGCTTTCTCTATTAGGGCCTCAAAGCTAGTGAAGGGTGACTTTTTCATTTGCAACAGAGGGCCTCTCAGCGCCCAAAAGTTCTAAAGGGCCGATCCCTAACATTTGAAACATATATGAGGAAAGGCCAAAAAATGTGTATCCCTCAGTCACTGGTTTTTTTGCTTCATCGTCAAAACGAAGAACGTCGCGACGAAAAAATGGAAATCCACTGTTTTTCAGTTTCTCTGGTGTTTCACCAGGTGTTATAAAGAACTGGCTTCCATCATCTTCAACTAGGAACACCTCTAAGCCGTCATCTTGCATTTCGTCTGCTAGCTGTTGGCAGCGTGAAACAAACTCATCAATCAGTTTTGTCATAGCAGCTGATAGTTCATCAAATTCTGGATCTTTAATTTCATCCAAGCCTAAGAAGGTGCCATTAGTTAAGCGGCTTGCTAGCGCTTCTAGTTTTGCTTCGTGCTCTGAAAGGGTGGAGCTAAGCTCTGCGGTGGGCATATCGGACAAATTGTTTAGTGCCTTGTTTTTTTCTTGAGCCATCGTTTCTACTCTCTTTTTATACATCTACTTTTTTAAACAACTATTTAAATAAGTGCTAAACTATGGTTATACTACACGCAGAATAAAGCATAGACAACCAATAACACTACAAAAACTAAAGATCCTAATGCTAACATACGGTTTGAGGGAAATTTATGAAAATCAGCTCAGAGCACTCTCGGATAATTAGAAAATTACTAGCCATGACTAATGAGACTATTGAAGTGCTTGATATGCACCCAGGGGAAGCCTTGCCTCCCTATACGGCAGTAGAAATAGTTAATGAGCTTGAAAGAGTTCGCGACGAAGCCACCAGCAGCGGCTTAAAGGCATTGGTCGAACAAACATAACTAAAGGTATTGATATGGCCAGCAATAAAGATTCGGAAGAACAAACGTTACACCTCTCTTGCGAGAGCCTCGCAAACTCGCTAGGCCGTGTTTTGGAAGAGCTGGCTAAAGCAAAGAACGTAGATACAAAGAAAACCAAGGTTGGGTTACAGGATTCTCGCACGGGTCAGACTCATGTAATGACCCTTGAGACGTTAATCAATATGTCCAAGCCCGAAAACTGGCCCACATGGCACTAATTAACTTGAATCAAAGGTGATTTAATGAGTAAAGAAAAGGTTAAAGCTGAAGCAATGGGTCAATTTGCTGAATGCCCTATGATGAACCGAGAAATCCATCAGCTGTTATCGGCTCTTGCTGAGCATGGCTATGGGTCAGAAAAAATTAAGCAGCATGTGGCAAACATGCGGGCGCTTGCGGATAAAAACACCCCCTCCCCCTCCTTGAGCAACCAAAAAGAATCAACTCCTGATGATATGAGCGACACAAAAGAAGCGGAGATGTTTATTTTGGCATCAAGCCGCGTGCTTGCCGCAGTTGTCATTGAGCTTTCAGAGAAATACAACGAGCTCTTAGCTGTATCTGGCAGAAAGGATTTTGAGGAATTTGATCCTGAAAGAATTGGTGTCCAAATGCAGTTTAGCGACTGGGAGACCACTAATTCTCTGGCTGTATTGCTTGATGCTGTGTCCATGAGCGGTGCCACCATCCACAAAAACAATAAAAACGTTTACCACTAGAGGCTAGACATGACGACAAACAACGAGTGGCCACAACGCCCCCACCCTGACGCTAGCCAACTGGCAGAGGCATTGAAAGAGACACGGGAAGCAAAGACCCACAATTGGGCTGAAAATAAAGAAACGCTACTTATTATCTGCGAAGAATTTTTGCTTTCTTATGGTGATGGGTATGAGCTGGCAAAACGCCTGGAGTCAAATCACTACTTCGATGTGTCTCGCCAAGAAATGGAAGACCTTGATGTTGTGTTTTGGCTTTATCGTCGTTTAGAAAAGCAGCTCCAAGAGTCATGGGTGAAAGACAATGGCTTGGCACCCAAGGCACCTGTTGGTTCTCTTGTTGCATTTGAGTGGTACATTAACGGACTCACAAAACAAAAAGTGCAAGGTGCCGTGGTATCAATAAAGCCAACTGGACATTATATTGTAGATATTTCCCAGAGCGTAGCGGGATACAGTGGAAAGCCCGTCGTCCCATGGGAAGATGTGGAGCTGGTGGATGAACCAAATTAGTCTTTTAGGTCATTCTGATATTGAGCGCTTGGCTAGCCACAACCCAGCGCTCTCATACCTGGTTAGGTTAAGCAAAAGCAGTCGAGTAACTGTGCAGAGCTGCTTGATGCGGATAGCCGCTATAGCTGGCTATCACAGCATAGAAGACTGTCCTTGGAGTGAGCTTCGTAGAGATCATGTTTATGCGATTTTAGAGTTCTTGCGTCAAGCGGATTTAGCGCCAGCCACTATTAGTTTGTATCTTGCTATTATAAAAGGTGTCGCTAATGAAGCTTGGAACATGGAACTAATGGAAGGCGACGCCTATCAACGAATAAAATCAATTAAGGGCGCACGAGGCTCCCGCTTGCCCAAGGGACGAGCATTAAACATAAATGAGCGCGCGGCTTTATTTGCTGCTTGCGATGCTGATAGCTCTGCCACTGGCCCAAGAGACGCAGCTATTTTGGCGCTGCTGTTAGGGTGTGGGCTAAGGCGCTCTGAAGCATCAAGTTTGACGTTAAGTAGTCTTTGCATGGAGGAGCGTTTTATCCAGTTGATTGGTAAAGGGGATAAAGAGCGGAAGGTTTATATCCCTGAGTTTACCCACCAGCGCTTGAGTAGCTGGATTGCCCAACGCAACTCTGACTGCCCTTTCCTTTTCCTTAGAGCAAGGCGCATAGGGGAAGAAGCTAGAATTGTTGACCAGGGTCTAACAAGCCAGGCTATTTATTACATCTTAAATGAGCGCAGAAAGCAGGCTGGCATTGAACACTTTACTCCGCATGACCTAAGAAGAACTTACGCCACTATGCTGTTTGAGAATAACGAAGACGTGATGACCGTTAAAAACCTTATGGGCCACTCCAGTATCGCTACCACTCAGTTATATGATATGCGCGGCGAGGAGGCTGCAATAGCCGCAGCAAACAACCTTGAGCTTGTGCCCCCGTCTAGCTGACGGGGTGCAAGACGACAAACTATTTCGAGGCGCCCACCAGCTCGCCCCTCTCATTAAGGGTAAGCCACAAAGAAGTGCGCCCTATCAGCCCACCAGCCTGGGCATTAATGAGCTCTTTGGCTTTTTGGTAGAGTGGAGCTTTTATGCTCGTCCACCAAATATAGTCTTCCTCACCCTGTTTCCAGTAGTCATTGGCAATGGTAGGCAAACCATAGCCTCTTTCATCGTTGATTACCTCGATACGAAGGCCGCGCGCCCCTGTATCGGTTACGTGTGCAAAAAACTCAACCGTCATTCCAACTCCTCAAGAATTTAGAAAATTGATTTGTTCGGGGGTAAATTCAGGTGCACTCAGAAAGCGAACTGTAGTCGGAAACTCAGCGCAACCCCAATCAAACTCCGTTTTAAGATTGTCTTGCTCCCCAAGCCAGCGGTACGCCGCAGATTCAAGCTGCTCTCCCCAATGGTGTGTTTTGTAGGTGCCAAACTTTTTGGCTAGTAAGTCCCACTGAGCGCGCGTGAGTTTGAAATGTTTTTGCTTTGTCATGTGTGTTAATTTCCAAAACAGTTAATGATATGACTGCCATTTTAGGTAAAAGCACAAGCATTATCCCTGTTCACAAGCTTGCGAACTCTGCTGGTGGCAACTCGCGTCCCCAACTCCCTAGATGTTTATGAGCATGCAATGTCGCTGCTCATAACAGCTGGAGAGAATTATGAGTAAAGAAATTTACCTAGAAGAGGTCATTATCACTATTGATAATGTGAAAGTGATCAGTGGCCCACTGAGCTATGAGCTAAACCTCATAGCTCACAACCTCAGCAAAATCATTGGGGTTGAAGATGGTGTTAGACCCGAAGTCCACGTTTGGAAGCGTGGGCACAACGCTAACGCCACATTCAATGGCGAAAACATTGATTACGGCGCATTGCTCCGAGAAGCATTAGCAACACGTTGCCGTCGGTGCGACAACACCAACCCTCCTGTGTATCTCGCGCCGAGATTCCAGTTCGGGATTAAGTCAGTGGTATGCCTAGACTGTGCGAATAGGCTTAACTGGCTTGATAAGGACGGCAATCTTCGTCCTGATGTTAAACTCTAACCAAGGCCCCTTGTGGGCCTTTCTTTGTCTTGGCCTCCCTAAATGTTTATGAGCAATCCAACTCATAACATTAGGAGATAACAATGTCCGAATTATACCAATGCGCTGTTTGTGGGCGTAGCAACCCAGGCAACAGCACCTATGAGTATCGTGGCGCCTACTCTTGCGAGGGCTGCTTCGATCAAATGATTGAAGCTCGCGACCGCCAGCGAAGTGATCTTATTGAGCGCGAAGATGCTCGTTCACGCTTCGCTAATGGCCTTGACGTGCACTCTGACAGCGCCATAGGTAAGCACAACCGAAAGCTGTTTAAACACCACTTAACGGCTTTGGAAAAAGAAAGCTCGCAGATGAAGGAGTATGAAGGACGCAACAATTAACCAGAGGGCCTTGTGCCCTCTTTTTCATTTTCAGTACCTGAAATTGCAATTTTCCGCGGTTTTTTGCAATTGAAATGACTATCTGTGATTTATTTGCTAGTCCCCCTCATTTGTCCTCGCCTCCCTAGATGTTATTGAGCATGCAATATCGCTGCTCATAACAATTAGGAGAGACACCATGGATACAACGGCACAATTGCGTCAAATAAATTCCAATTTCACGGTTAAAAGCGAAGATGGCCTTACTTATGAGTTCGACCTACTCAACTACACCTGCTGGGAGGACTGTGTAAGCGACATACTCGATACAGCAGGTGAAAACTGGATGTTCGACAAAATCCCAGACTGGCCTGAGAAATCTAGCCTGGTTAAGGAGGACGAGATCTGCGATGTTCTCTTTGAGTGGGCAAGGTCAAAGAACCCCCTTGTTGTAACCGACTACGCCTTGTACGAAGGCGTGTCGCTGGCTACAGCGATGGAGGAAGCAAATGAGAAGCTTGTTGGCCGTGCACGCGACCTAAGCCAACTTGCAGAAGATTATTTCTGCTCGTTGCATGAAATTGGTGACGAGGATGAAATTACTCGTTTCATCGACTGGGACAAAGTTAAAGACTGGTTCTTAAAGAGCCACATTCTTGCTGAGCACTTTGTCTTTCGTAAGAGCTAACTAACCAGAGGGCCTTGTGCCCTCTTTTTTGTTTAACTTTTTTCTCATAAATTTTCGCAGTATTAGCTAACAATCGCGAGCATAAACGTAATGGATTAACAGACAAGGAGCCGTCCCAGTAGGCCTCAAGCACTTTCCCTGCACTTCCCGAAAATCTATTTAAAAACGAAAACAGCCCGACCTCCTGCTTGCAATTCTGTTTGCTTGTTTTTTAACCAGCTTCGTGTCCCACCGTCCCTATATGTAGATAAGCGTGTGGCAATCCTGCCAGCTCATAATAGGAGAAAGATTATGAATTTGTTTGCTTTAGCTGCTGCAGTTGCAGCAAGCCAAGCAGTTGTTGCGGTTGCAGCAGCTGCCTCTCTGGCAACACCAGTAGTGTTGCTGGTATCAATTGGCGCGGGCGTTTTTGCTTATGCTCGTGTCTAAACCATTAACCTTAGCGCCCCTCTGGGCGCTTTTCTTTTTGCTTGTTTTCAAGCTCTTATTTTTTGCTATTTTTATTAGCAGCAAGCTCGTACCTATCTAAAACCTCTTGCCTATCTTTGCGATAGCTCAAAACCCAACTTCTCGTAGCCCATACCCACAGCCTACCAACAGGAGGTAAAAACCTAAGCAACGCTTGAGTAAAACAATAAGCAGCATGTTCAAAAAGATATACTTGAGGATATATAACTAAATAAATCAACCCCTGCACGCCCCCAATCTGCCTTGAGCGAGAAACGTACTCGTGAACTACTTCGGGTATCGGTCTGCCAGGGTTTCTGTGCTTAAAAGCAGAAATTGCTACAACACACCAAAAAAAACCATACAAGAACGATATAATCAAGCCCGAGTCTGTCAAAGACCAAGCATGGATAGACTTTAACAGCCCACCAATAACACTAAAAAAATTACCTACAAACTCCATCGCAACACCTTTTTTGTCGTTAGTGTTTTAATAGTATTATAGCAAAACACTGGCAACACTCAAGGTTAAAATAGAATAAAAAGGTTTTAATTTAGCTCTGTTTTAAGCTTCAAGCAAAGGCAAAGATGCTCCATGTAAGGCGGTACCTTTTCTTTTTTTAGCTTGCGCTTTATTCTCGCCCTTAGAGCGCCCCACCAGCTAAGACCTATGCTTTGCTGTGTCGTCCTAAGCTCTGCACCAACAACCCTTACGTTAGCTCTGCTTGCCCAGCGCGGCATCTGCTCGGGGCTAAACCAGTCGTTCAATGACTCAGGGCCATCCCAAATACTAAATCTTTTGCCGTCCAAAATAGCATCGAACTGTGCGTATTGAGGGTGCTCTTTCATGGATAACCTTATGCGCTTATGGCAGGCCTCAAACTCTTTAGGGTCGTCAATGAATACCGCTTTATTATTGCGGCCATCAAAATACTCCAGTAACACATGGCCTGTTTCGTTGTCTGTGTTCTCAACGCCCACCACTCTAAATGCTTCTGAGACCCAAAAGGTCGCGCCTATGCGGCTCATCGCCCCTGGAATATCTGTTGTCACCATCTCGTTGTGTTTTTTAGCTAGGACGCCGAAGTACCAACCAGAACCGCTTTCTCCAGCTACTGCTGGTGGGACTAAAACTGGCTCAATTGAAAAACTCTCGCCACGTATCAAGCTTGCGATATGGCCTGATAGAGACTTATAGGGTATGTGATAAAGCATTCTCTCGTTTTTTATAAAGGACTCGATTTCTGATTGGCCAAAGCCAAACGCTTTATTCAACTCAAACTCTGCGCCTTGCTTACTGGCATCGATTACTACATTAGTTGGAGTTATCTGCCTGAACTCTTTCGGCGGGGTCAGGCTTTTCATATTTACTTTTTTAGCAACACTGGCTGAAATCGGTCTACAAATCGGTCTACTCATCGTTAATAAATCTCATCAAAACACTAAAGATAACCAGAGAGTTTAGTGTTTTACTATACGCAATATCAAGCTTAGGTGTCCCCTCTTCCCTAAATACTAACAAGCAATGATGCTTATTAGATAAGGAGAAGGTCATGCAAATTGTTGAACATATCCGAGAGGTGAGAATGTCATCACTTCTCAACATGCTTCACCAGCCGAGACTAACCCCCGCTGGTTGGGTCTCAAAATGCCCTGCTTGTCAGGCAGCAAGCTCAATGACCGCAAGTAAAGGCAGAGCTGGAATCAGCCTGTCTTGCCGTGAGGGCTGCTCTCAGGCAGATATTGCCAACGCAATGGGTTTGGCTGTTAATAGCCTCTTTTCACGCATTGAGCGCAAAGCTATCCCTACTAGCATTACTGTTGTTGTTGATGGGGATAACGCGCAGGCCGCAATAGACGTGTGGCGTAAGCGCAAACAGGAAGGTGCAGCCAGCTTCACAGATACCTTAAAGTATCTTGAGGCTAGGTCAGCCCAGGCTTCAAAAGATTAACCAGAGGGCTTCGTGCCCTCTTTTTCATTTTCAGCACCTAAAATCGCAATTTTCCGTAGCTTTTTTGCAATTGAAATGACTTCTTGAGTTTTCTTTGCTAGCTCCCTTCCCCTGTCCCCAGCTCCCTAAATGTTATTGAGCATGCAATTCTGCTGCTTATAACATTTGGAGAAATACTATGAGCTTCATGAGAAAAGGCGTGTTAGAGCGCGCATTTAATGTTGAATCCCCATGCTTTTATGCTTGGGAAGAAATCTTCCAGAAATTGAAGATGAACCCCTACTGGCTAATGGCGCCAACCGCCCACGAAGTATTGGGCAAAGGGGTGCGCCGCCACCTCTTGGGCTGGCCGCGTCGATGGGATGAAAAACCTATTGGCCGTGAAGAGGCTATGAAGGCCAAATTAGCGATGGAGAAAATCTATGAGGAAATCAGCCCTTGGTTTATCTCCACAGCCAACGGCTACGAATATATAGTCAAAGAGCATTTTGACTATAGCAGCCACGGCGAGGTGTGCGAGGTTGAGCACACCACATGCAGCCGCTGCGGTGCCCGTGAATTAGGGTACCTCTTTGCGGGAGGGCTTTGGGAGCATATCTCAGGGCCGTACTACCGCTGCACAGAGTGCTCCAAGGTGCAGCGCCCCACAATGGGCACGCTCATCACGACGGAGCACGATGATCATGGTGCAAGCTATGATTCTGCAGTTTATCAATTGCAGCGCTATGTGGATCGCCTTGAGGAGAAATGGGGCTGGGATGCCATTCGCATCGAAGGCCGAAACCTAAACTGGCGAGGCAGCAGTGGGCATCGAGAGATTTTGGCTGATGCTGAAGTTCTCTTTGAAATGCTGTCTATAGGCAACGACTTCAATATGGAGTTCTGGGGCTTTATAGATGGCACGGCGCGGGCCACCTGTTCGCATCATGATGCCAACAGCTCGTTTGAGTTGATACCTGGCGTCTTTGACGAACAGGGTCGCTTCATAAGTCACGAAGATTATGATGAAGCAAAACGTCTCAACGAAGTCATGGTCATCTTTGGTGACTATGATTGCGGGCACGTTGCGCCAGAGACGTACCAAGAAACTCTCGAGTACAACATCGAGACTTGGTTGGGCGAAGGCCCTGCTAGCGATCTGGCCAAAGCCATTGGCCTTAGCATCACGCCAGCGATGGCTCAGAACCTTGTTGATCTAGCAAGTGAAGCTGAGCTGATTTAATTAACCAGAGGGCCTTGTGCCCTCTTTTCATTTCTGTTATCAGATTTGAGAACTTATACCTAATATATTAAGTACAATATATGCGCCAGTTATTACACCATGCTGAGTAAAATGCCCCCTCAATGCTCGGAAATTGACTGTGCCAGTGGCTGCATTCTTGCCAGTCGTTAAATATCTCAACAAGTCAAAACCTAAAACCTTTAGGTGCTCTTCTCTGATGCCCTGTGAACAAGCCTTAGATCCCCATTGCAATGCTTTGCCGTTGGCTGACGGCTTAGTTCTATGTAGAAGTTGAACGCGCAAATCAACTGTCCAAGATGAACGCACTTAGCTCACTACACTTCGCGAGCAATGATTTTGTTAAGTTCCTTTTCGTATAGCACAAAATTTCAACAGATAAAGACAGCAGCTATTAGCGACGGTATAATTTCATTCACGCAGGCAAAACCCGCTGATCTGTATATCTCAAGCATGATGTTTTGTGCTAGAAAGACTAGAACGCTGTATCATCAATAATTTTGACTGAAACTACACTGCATGGGAGATGGCTTTGAATAATAAAATTCGCGAAGGATATATTATAGATTACATTTCTGGATTAGAGATAAAGTCGAGTCCTGAAGAAGAAGACGCCACCCAACCTTATTCAAAAATTTTAGTGGAGGACTACAACTACGATAAAGCGCAAATACAAACACGCCCACAATGGCGAGTAAAATCCTCTCCTTCCGATAAAAAATCCTCCTACCCTGTTGATATTGCCGTCTTCAAAACAAATAAGAGAAATAAAAACGAGTTATACATTGTTGTTGAATGCAAAAAAAACACAGAAAAAGACGGCATAAATCAGCTAAAGGATTATTTGAGGTTTTCAACAGCGGAGCTTGGTGTATGGTTTAACGGCAAAGATGCACCAGTTTATATTCGTAAAGTAATCAAAAAAGACGGTGTTCATTTTGTTAAAATACCGAATATTCCCAAAAAGAATGAGCGTGTTCAGGATGTAGGGCAGTTCCTTAGGAAAGATCTTAAACCGACCCATAATTTAAAATCTGTATTTAGAATGTTAAGAAATCATTTGGCGGGCAATGCGGTTGGTACCACCAGGGATGAGGAGCTAGCGCGTCAACTTATAAACCTTATATTTGCCAAAATTTACGATGAAAGATTCACTAAGCCAAATGAAAAGGTTAGCTTTAGAGCCGGTATAGACGAAGACCCAGAAGAAGTAAAAAGCAGAATTAATAAGTTGTTCAGCCAAGTAAAAAGCAAATATAAGGATGTTATCGCAGTTAATGACTCTATCGCGTTGGATGCAGGCTCACTTTATTACGCCGTTGGATTACTTCAAAGCTACTGCTTGGTTGAAGTTGAGCGCGACGTTATTGCTGATGCCTTTGAAACATTTATTGGCTATGCATTAAAAGGCCCTCAAGGACAGTTTTTTACGCCGCGCAATGTAGTTAACCTGATGGTGCAAGTTCTATCCCAGACCCCAGATGAGAAAATCATTGATCCAGCCTGTGGCTCTGGAGGTTTCCTAGTTGAGTCCCTTCGCCATATTTGGCGAGAGCTAGAGCAACAATCTAAAGAGTTTTCATGGTCTGACATATCTCTCCAGGAAGAGAAAACTGCGGTTGCTATCAAACAGATACACGGAATAGAAAAGGATTCCTTTTTATCGAAAGTTGCCAAAGCATACATGGCTATATTGGGTGATGGGAAAGGGGGCATTTTTTGTGAAGACAGCCTTGAAAAACCATCGAGCTGGCATATCGCAACTCAGCAGTCTATAAGCCTTAATTCTTTTGACTGCCTTCTAGCAAACCCACCTTTTGGAAAAGATATCAAGGTAGTTGGTACAACAAAACTTAGCCAGTACGACTTAGCCCATCAATGGCGAAAAGACAAGTCTGATCATTACACCAAGACACCAACTCTCAATAAAGAGATGCAACCTCAAATACTTTTTATAGAGCGCTGTATTTCCTTATTAAGGCGCGGTGGCAGGATGGGAATTATTATTCCTGAAACATATTTCCACGCACCAAGATCAAGTTATATCAGGCAGTTTCTAGCACAGCACAACATATACTGCCTTATTGATTTGCCTCATAACACATTTAGACCGCACAACAACGCAAAATGTATAGCTGTATTTTTAGAGCGCGATGTACCCCAGCAAAAAAATATTATGATGTGTGTGGCGGAGGAAATTGGCCATGACCATCAAGGAAAGGAGATTTATCGTTGGGACTATGAAACGCATAAAAATACTGGCGAAATTTGGGACGACATTCCAGCAATAATTGAAGAAATTAACACGCTAAAATCTCTCGTGCCACAAAACTGCCAAAAAAGTAACTGGGTAAATGCTATAAGTGATTTGGATGCTGTAAAAGACGGTCGATTTGTTTTTTGGGTTGACTCGGATGAGGTCTCTAAAAAAGATGTTTATGTTCCAAGGTATTACTGGAGATCCAGAGAGGCAGAACTAGCTGCAAGCGCAAACAAGTCTAATTGTAGTTTGGTTTCGCTTAAAGATTTAATTGACAAAGGTGTCATTACGCATTTCGATGGACACGGATCCCCCTCATCAGAAAACAAAGGTAAAGGTGAGGTTCCATATGTAAGAGTAAAAGACATTGTAAATTGGGAAGTGTATAAAGACCCAACATCAATGATCCCGTTAAGTGTTTATACCAAGATGGTAAGAGCAGATAAAAAACTAAAAGAGGGTGATATTTTATACGTAAGGCGAGGTAGCTATAGAATTGGCAGTGTTGCGATGATTTCACCTTATGATAAAGAGGTAGTCTTAACTAGAGAAATATTGGTTCTTCGAGTCAATCCAAGCAACGAGCTCGGTATCACGCCCTACTATCTCCTTTATTTGCTAAGTAACTGGATAACTCAAGAACAAGCAAAAAATAAAATCTTGATAGAAACAACCCTCCCAAACATCGCTAATCGCTGGATGGAGCTATCTCTTCCTATACATAATGACAAATCAAAAATAAAAGAAGTTTCCGATAAGGTAAAAGAAGCTATAGACGCAAAGTGGGACGCGGTCGGAAAGATCAAGCACATAGCAGCTGAACTGGGAAATCTAACAACATAAAAACGTAAAAACCCCCATTAAGGGGTTTAGTTAATGTGTACTAGCTCAGACCTGATCGGACAGTTAACCGTTATTTTCGGTGCTGCTGTCAGTTTAGATTTGAAGTACAGATATAGAGTAGTAGTCATCTTTAATCTTATTAAAGGTGACTACCTTCTCTACCAAGTAGTGCTCTTCGCCTTCTGGAGTCGCCATGTCCCGTTTGCATTCTCTCCAGTAGGGAAGAGAATAGTGTTGCCCTCATAGTCAACGCCCTCGAAATTGAGAGTAATTTCTTTGCTCGCTCCGCTAACTAAGCTTAAAGTCCTGAGCTCCCTAGATGTTTATGAGCATGCAATTTCGCGGCTCATAACATTAGGAGAAACAAATGAATCAAAAGATGATAGGTTTGGTTGGATTTTATGAGCTCTCAGGTATTCGTATTGAGCTGTGGGCTGAGTCCAAACAACCAATAGTAAACAGAGAGGCGTTGAAGTATCACTTCATTGCTAAAGCGATGAGAATAAAGGTGCAAGACAAATCTCTGTATCGGTCGCAGAAAATCGCCACCAGCTTTTATCCCAGTGAGACTGGGACAAATTGGCATCCATGGCTAATGGAAGAAATGGAGGCCATCCTAAAACGAGTGCAAAAAGCCACAGGGAGAAAGGCAAGCAAAGCGGAGCAAGAGCGCTTTGTCGAGGCTTTTGTGCACGGCGAGCTATGGGGTGAAAACGCCTTTAGCCGATACCTTCTGTCATGGAGGGATCGCCGCGCTGAGCAAGAGGATGTAGCTCGTCGTGACTGGCACTACAGAAGAGATTAACCAAGGCCCCTTGTGGGCCTTTTCTGTGTCTCTTGCCTGCGACTGTCTCGTTGCCCCTAGATGTTATTGAAGCATGCTCACCAAAGGATGCGTCCCTGCCTCCCTATATAAATATGAGCATGCAATCCTGCTGCTTATAACATTAGGAGAAACGTAATGGTTGAATTTTATACAAAAGCCAACTGCCCTGACTGCTTCAGGGCAAAGATGGAGATGGAGATTCGTTCTATCTCCTTTAAAGAGATCAGCTTGGATGAAAACCCAGGGCTGATTAAAGAGTTGCAGGCGGAAGGTTTCCGCCAAATACCAGTAATCAAGAGCTCTAAGGGCTCGTTTACTGGCTATAACCGCGAGAAAATCCTCGCCTTAGCCTGACTTTAACCAAGGCCCCTCAGTGGGCCTTTTTTATTTGCACCTTCCTCTCTGGTGCCGCCAACCCCTCTGTCTTAGCTTCCCTAGATAGTTATAAGCCTGCATGTTGCGGCTTATAACAATTAGGAGAAAACCATGAAAGTTCTAGAATTACCCTCAGAATACAGCGTGAACAGCGACTCTCAGTTGTTGGCGCTGTACTTAAATAAAGACAAGGAGCGTCGTGCTCATGACTTAATCTCGGTTGTTGGCGGCTTACGCCAGATTATCGAAATGAGCCAAGGTGAGTTGGTGGCTCACGGGCTTAGCAATCTTGAAGCCCAGCGCATACGCGCTATCCGAGAAGTTGGCGCACGGTTTGTTGCAGCCGACATTAGTCGCGGTGACAGGATCAGCTCTGCCAGTCAGGCCACTGAATACCTAAAGTTAAAGCTTAGACACCTAGAGCATGAGGTGTTCGGTATTCTATGGCTTGACCAGCGCCATAGAGTCATCTCATGGGAAGAGATGTTTAAAGGCACTTTAAGTGCAGCGGCTGTATATCCACGAGAAGTGGTGAAGTCAGCCTTAGCCCACAATGCGGCGGCTTGCATTATGGCACACAACCACCCTTCAGGCATGGCAGAGCCTAGCCCTGCCGATGAGGAGATCACAAAGCGCCTGGAGGAAGCTCTAGATTTCATAGAGGTTCGCATACTAGACCACATTATTGTGGGCGATGAATGCTGCTCAATGGCTGAGCGCGGTTGGATATAGTTAACCAGAGGGCCTTGTGCCCTCTTTTTTGTTTCTGGAGTACAAAAAATTAAGCTTTGGCTTACATATTCCATACAGAAAGTAAGAGATAATTGCCTTAAAACGAGGTGGTTATGAATGAAATTAATAATTTTTTTACTGAGCTTGCGAGAGAAACGGGTCTGCCAAAGGCTGAGTTGGTGGCAGATATGAAACAAGCTGTGGCCATACTTGAGCGAAAGTACGGTGCAAGATTGCCCTCCTCTATCGAGCAAAATCCCGAGATACTTTTTTCTGCGCTGTCGGAGGTTGCCGCCAGCAGGGCTGCACGCCATTAATTCGTGTCTGGGTCTCCCTAGATGCTTATGAGTATGCAATTTCGCTACTCATAACATTAAGGAAAAGACCATGAAACAACCAGCACTTAAAGAAGCCTCCAGCCAGTACCGCCAACTGCTTGCTAAGCACTTGGCTGGCGAAAGCTGCACTGACGAACTCCTTGCCCTTCAGTCTTTCATAACTCCTGTATTGCAGGAGCTTGGGATGGGCACAAGCAAGAAGAATGCCCCAAAAGTCATATTTTTTGGAGTAGATGAGTTCTCACTGTCATTTCCTGATGGGTTTGTTTCAGACCCCATGGACATTGATAGCACTCTCAAATACTCATTCGTCTCTGAAGAAGATGAGGTGGCCGAGATGGCTGCAGGCTTACGGAGTTTGCGAGAGTAAATAACCAGAGGGCTTCGTGCCCTCTTTTTGTTTTTAGTGAATTATCTGTTTAATTTTTAACCAGCTTCGTGTCCCACCGTCCCTAGATGTAGATAAGTTAAGTGGCAATCCTGCCACAAGTGGCAATTCCGCCACAGCTCATCAGAGGAGAAAGAATATGAGCACAAATTACGCAACTCAATTCAACGTCGTAATTGAAAAAGCGACCTCTTTAGAAGAGGCCGCAAGAGCGGCTCAGGCGGCTTTTGAGCTCTTTAAGAAAGAGCAGCAAGCTGCTCTTCATGAGCAGGTTATGGAGAACATCGTGTTGTTCTTCAGGCAGTGCGTGGGGGTTAGCATCTCTGAGTCGGATGTAGAGCTCAGTTGCTCTACATCACACGTTCAATTCTGGGTGAACCATTCAGAAGTAGACGAGTACACCCCTAGAGTGTACTCAAGAGGGACATGGGAGATCCCATCCTTTGAGGGATCGCTTGAGCGATTCCAGGAGACGATTGGGCGTTGCTTGCAAGAGGAGTGGGAGAGGCACCAAGACTATATCTAGTTTTGGCTCTCTTGAAGGTTGCTGGATGCAACCTTCAACCCTTCCGCCCTTCCCATTAACCAGCCCCCGCCTTTGCGGGGTTTTTTTACTTCAAACGCCTGAATTTCTCTGCTAACCCTCTACTGTCCCCAACTCCCTAGATGTTATTGAGCATGCAATTTTGCTGCTTATAACAATTAGGAGAAAGACCATGAGAAAAGTAGAATTAGACTTGTGCCAAGACTGCATATTGCATGTAGCCAATGGCGAGGCCGAATGGCACTGGGCAGATAATCTAGAAAAGGAAGAAATTCCTTCTATTGTTGAAGGCTTTTATGAAGAGTTATTTGCCCGCAAAGGGGTTCGCGGGTACGTAACTGTTGGTGAATTAGAGCCCGTTATGAAGCGTGAGGTATGCGACCTCTGCCTCAATTATGACTCCGAAGGCGAGCAAGGCCGCCCTCTCTTAGGAGAGTTCTGGCCGTGCGTCATCTTGGTTGAGTCTTTGGCTCTAGAAGAGCCTTTAACCGAGGCGTCTATGGAAGCGTATTGCTCCCTACGCGACGACCAGAGCATTGAGGTCGTTAAGGTGGACTTGAAACTCAAGGCCATGGAGGACGCAGCAAAATCCGTGACGTCTGCGGCCAAAGAATCAGGCCGAGTTGTCACAATAGACGCCAGGGAGTTTGTAGAAGTTTCATTCTACAACTCCAAAGGCGAGCGCGAGGAGCCTCTATATCACCGTGTAACAAAGGTTGTTCTTGAAATTAATGGCGATAACCAAGCCATTATTATAAGAACTTCATCGAAGCACGATGACGAAGATTGGATGGAGATAGCATTCCCCATCCCACAATTCTAGCTAACCGAAGGCCCTTAGTGGGCCTTTCTTTGTCTTTCCCTCCCTAGATGTTTATGAGCACACAATTTCGTGGCTTATAACAAATTGAGGATTAAGACAATGAAGAAAGCTGAAGTGGATCTAGGCCGCTCTCTCTTGGGTGAGTTCTGGCGGTGCGTTATCTCGGTATTTGATGAGGTGGTGCTAGAAAAGTCTCTCGATGAGACTCTTATGAGCCACTATTGCTCGCTTCGCGAGGAGCAAGACATCCAGACTGTAAAGCTCAAGCTAGATCTATCTGGTATGAAAAGTGCCACAGAGGTTATTTCTAGCGCGGCCAAAGAGTCTGGCCGAGCCATCTCAATCAATATAAATGAGTTTGTAGAGGTTTTATTCTACAACTCGGCAGGCGAAGCAGTGGAACCCTTGTTCCATCGCCTTGACTTCGGAACTTTAGAAGTTGATGGCGAAAACCAGGAGGTCATCGTGCGAACAAGCTCCAAGCACGATAATAGCGACTGGATGACTGCAACCTTCCAGATCACATAGTTAACCGAACCCCGCCTTGTGTGGGGTTCTTTTGTCCCTCTCCCCCTAGATGTTATTGAGCATGCAATTCTGCTGCTTATAACAACTGGAGAAGGTTATGAGGTTTCTAAATTCCTATAAAGAAGAGCTTGTAAGGCTCTATAAAGAGAAGAGTTTTGTCGAACTCGACGACTACATTCGTGGCTTACCTCGGTCGCCCGACTGGGAAACCCTCAAAGAACTCATTACTTTCTTGCCAAGCGGCGAGAGCAATGAAGTCATAGAGGGTTTGGTGTTTAGCACCAATGCCCACAACCTACTCTGGGTGAATAAAATTGCCCAAGAAAATGAATTTAGGGTGTGGACACTCATCGCCTGCGATGAAAGTGATGAGTGGTTTATCGCTCACGGCCTTCACAGGGTAAACGCCCTGGGCTGGCTGGTGGATAGTAATACGAATCCACCAAAGTATGGGTGGCCTATAGACTTCATTTACTAACCAAGGCGCCCTCTTGGGCGCTTTTCTTTTTGTCTCACATTCCCTAGATAGTTATGAGCCTGCAATTTCGCGGCTTATAATAATCAGAGGACTGAGACTATGATAAGTAAAGAAGAAGCAATAAAGGTCGCTGGCAAGCGACTAGAATCTGCCATCAACAGGCTTTACCAAGCCATAGGCCAGCTAAACAGAGGCTGGGATGGCAGTTGCCAGGTTATCTGGCATGAAAATGCCTTCAGTGGGCATTCGCTAGCCATAAAGAATTGCTCCGAAGGAGACTACAACTTCCTTGTTGAGCTAGCAAAAACTGGGATTGAAGACCCCAGCAGCGCTGGCTTAAAGGCCTTAGGCCAGCCAAGGTTTGTTAGAGTGGGCTTAACTGACGTAACCTACTTTAGCAAAATCCAGCGAAAATGATTAACCGAGCCTTCCATTTGGGAGGCTCTTTTTGTTTATTAGGAAGGCGTGATATAATGAGCAAAACCATTAAAAAGGAGTAGAAAATGATCACTGCAACAGCATCATTAATTTGGATTTCGTCTTGCCTGGCAACGGGCATTGCGGCAGGACTTGGGTATCGAATGATTAAAGAAAAGTTTGATGCTCAGAAAAATATCTGAAAAAAAGACCCAACTCTGGATACAGGGCTGGGTGGCCAACGCTAATTAGCGGGCTCATACACGCAGTCAAAATGACCACGCAAAACTACCCTTCTCAGTGCTGAATACAAAATTCTTTGCTCGTCTTCAGCGTTTCCTGAGAATGGCTTTCCTCGCTCCAGCAGAGCATTGTTTGGAATCCCTGTTATTTTCTTAACACTCCGACCTTCATAATAAAGAAGCCCCCAACCTTTAGGGAGTTCTTCAGGTTTGATAACACCTGTTGGGCAAAGGTAAAAACGCCAATCCCCTACGCCTAGCTCTGGATGCTGGCGCACTTTCTTTTTCTTGTCTGCGAGGAAGTCAGCTCTTGTTGTCTTGCACTCAATTAGAATAGAGACACCAGACTTAAAACCTAGCGCATCAGGTTTTTCGCCTGAGCTGGTTCTTGCTTGAAATCTATCATCAAAAACTACACCACAACCAAAAGATTTAAGCCATCTAGCAGCGCGCTCCACCAGCTCCGCATGGGTTGGATGCTTAATAGTCACTGGACTCATCCCATAAGCGCTGCCACTCCTTTAAGTACACCTGGGCTATTGCAGGGACACCATAAAGAACCATCACATTCTCAGCATTGCGAGTTGCAGCTGCCTTGCTGTAATTAAAGCTACCCGTTTTGGTGTGCTCCCCATCAACAACAATAAATTTGTTGTGTTGGATGGCGTAACGCTCATTGATTCTGACTGGGATTCGCTGATTCTTGAGGAAGGTCGCAGAACTGTACTGCGATGTCTTGTTGCTCTTATCCATGACGACCTGAATGTTTACACCGCGGTCGCGAGCGGCCACCAGCGCCTCAGCAATGGGCTTGCTAGTGAAGCTGTATGCCGCGATTTTAATGTCCTTATCTGCGCTGTTCAGTAAGGCAATAATAAGCGACTCAGCGCTCCCAGGAGTGAACTCCACCAGCACGTCACCAGGACTTAAATTTGCTAGCGGGGCCAAAGCTCTTTGAGATCCAAGCCCATCCTGCAGGGCAACAACTGCCGCAGCCACCAGCCCCACAACGGCCACCAGCAACGTCATTAAAGATGGCTTGCCACGCATAGAAGAAATAACACGCTTGAGTTGTTTGTCCATTTTAGTCCCTATAGTGAATGAGCGAAGATAGCTCGCAATAGAAATTCTCTGCTCTATTTAGTTTTAGTAGGCGTTTGTTTTTGCCTTGAATCCGAAACTCCATTGCCTGCTGTAGTAATTCGTCTGCCTTATCTTTGTCTTGCGTTACACCAATACCCCACTCATAGCACCTTGCCATTATCTGCGCGGACGTAGCGCACCCCTGCTTCATTGCAAGCGACCACCAATCAATGGCCCTGTTAAACATTCTGCTGTACGGGCCACTTTCCCAGGCAATTAACCCTGCAGCAAATTGAGCTGTAGCAAACCCTTCTAAAGCAATGTCTTCGCACTGCCCTCTTAGGCGATCAAGAAAGGGTTTGGGCAACCTATACTCTGACGATAAACGATGAAGAGAAACCACAATTATCAGCGCTCGCTGATCCATAAGATCAAGCAAGTGCGCTAAGTAAGAATATGCCCGAAAAGAGTGCCACAATGACCCTTTGGATAGGCTTAAATGGTGCAGCGCAATACGAAGTTTAGCGTCTGAACTAAACGCCCTGTAATGGCTTAGCTCTTTATATTCTTTCTTGCTTAGCTGCAGGTCGCTCACACCGCCTCCCCAGAATCCTTCTTTAGGATTTTTGCTGGTGGTAGCTTTTGGGAGCTTGTTTGCATTGGGCGGTCAAGGTTCACCCCTATTCCACCTCCAGGTGTTCTTTCCCAGGCCAAGGCGTTACGAACCACCTGCTGAATATCATAAGCCACTCTAGCTAGGTCACTCACCTTTTTGCTGTGAATACCAAAGCTTCCGTTTCTAGGAATAGCCAACAACCTTTCCTTCAGTTTTCTTAGCTCGTCTGAGAACTGGTGATGCCGCTCCATCATTTTCTCAGGAAGCATATCTACGTCATGAACAAGGCTTAAATGAGCAATTTCCTCAAACTGACCAATTAAAATGCGAGAGTACAGATCAAGCGCGCTGACCAAGACATCGGCTTGCTTGCTAGTTAATTCTAATCTTAAAGCAAATTCATCTTTGCTCACTTCTCACTCCCCTCTGGCCATTTGCTGCGACGAACACGAAGCTTTATATCTCCGCCACACTGCCTGCACAGCTCGTACTTTTTAGCGCAATCTAGGCATAACTCAGGAACGTTTGTTGAGCCGTGCTGAATGACCACTGAGCACCCCATACAAGGGCGACTGGATACAGCGGAGCCTGAAACTCTTGGTATGTAATAGCAACTCGTACACAGATGCTGCTTCTCTCTCTGCTCTCGCTCTGAGTCTGTTGTTAGCTTTTGCGCAGTATCAATATAGTGAGCTACCGAGTCTTTTGACCTTTCAGTATTGCGGAGCATATTGACTCTGTTCATGGTTGTTTTTCGGTATTGCATCTTACGCTCCTTTTTTATTTTCCCACCGTGCCCGCGCCAATAGATCCTCGGTTTTCTCTATCACCCACTCCCAATGCAAAACTGTATTGATTGACTTGATTAGCAGATGAGTGGGTATATTATTTTTCATCGCTTTTTGCTCGCGATCTTTTGCAGAAGCAAGATTTTTCTTTGCTTTTTCAAGATATTCTTCAAGGATTCGTTCGTGGAGGTTATCGAGGCGGTCTTGCTGGCGCTTGGTCATTTGCATTTTAGTCGCCTTAAAAAAATCGTATAGTGGCTGATAAAGACTCTTCTTCTGATTTGCTTACAAGATCAAACAAGGCACGGTGTTTGATGGCGTAGTTACCTATCACGGTGTAAGCAGGTACGGTCTGAAACATTTCGCTCAATAGCTCTTTGCCTGTCATGTTGGCCAGCTTAGGAAATTTGATTTCAGCGTGGTATCTCTCCCAAACCTCCAGCAATAGAGGCAGCTCAACGGGCTGGCGATCTATAAAACCTTCTTCATCCTGTTT
>Ga0079225_10000423_pt1 | contig 22786 bp, 24 predicted proteins | sample Poulit2012_FD_76344 | JGI IMG/M metagenome (GOLD analysis project Ga0079225, IMG submission 76344) | Agricultural soil microbial communities from Georgia to study Nitrogen management - Poultry litter 2012 | ecosystem: Environmental > Terrestrial > Soil > Agricultural land | place: USA: Georgia... | reverse complement strand
TTGAAGAACCACACCGGAAAGATTCTTGAAGCCAACAGTAAAGATATCGAAAACGGGAAAGAGAGCGGCCTGAGCGATGCACTGATTGAAAGGCTGACTCTCAATGAAGAACGTCTGACCGGGATGCAGGACGGGCTCAGACAGATGACGGAACTCACCGATCCGACGACGCATAATGAAGGACAGTGGGTGAACGGCCAAGGACTTAAAATCGGTAAAGTGCGCGTGCCGCTCGGTGTGATCGGCATTATCTATGAATCCCGTCCGAACGTCACGGCGGATGCTTCAGGGCTATGTCTGAAAGCGGGGAACGCTGTGATACTGCGCGGCGGAAAGGAAGCGATGAACAGTAACAGGGCGATTGTTGAAGCATTGCAGGAAGGACTTTCCGGGACTGCTGTACCGAAAGAAAGTGTGCAGTTGATCACAGATCCTTCAAGGGAGCTCGCGGCGGAATTCATGCAGGCGAATGAGTATGTGGACTGCCTCATTCCACGAGGCGGGGAGGGACTCATTCAGACCGTACTGAAACAGGCCACCGTACCGGTGATAGAAACAGGGACCGGCAACTGTCATCTGTATGTACATGAGTCTGCAGATCCGGAGATGGCAAAATCCCTGCTCATAAATTCAAAGACGCACAGAGTGTCCGTATGCAATGCGCTGGAAACACTGCTCATTGACAGGAGTATCGCAGATAAGGAACTGCCCGTGCTTGGCAGAGCACTGATTGAGGCGGGCGTGGAAATCCACGGCGATGAAAAGACATGCACCCTGATTCCTGAAGCGGTGCCCGCAACAGAAGCAGATTACAGCGAAGAATATCTGGGATATGAGATTGCGGTGAAAGTCGTCGACGACTTTCAGGCCGCTATCGACCATATCGACGAATATTCCACGGGGCATTCAGATGTGATTGCCGCAACAGATTACGGAACCATCCAGAATTTCCTGAATGAAGTCGATTCCGCGGCAGTCTATGTCAACGCCTCCACACGCTTTACAGATGGAGAAATGTTCGGATTCGGTGGGGAAATCGGAATAAGCACACAGAAACTTCACGCCAGAGGACCGATGGGTCTCGAGGCGCTCACCAGCTATAAGTATGTAATCGAAGGTGCAGGACAGATCAGGGAATAGGGAGCAGGGCAGCACAAGTACCCGCGACAGAACGGGGGCCGATACTCTTAAACAACGGCCGCCGTCCGGGCTGCGGAGACCGTCAACGCATTTTGCCGGCCTCCGTTGAGAGAACGGGGGCCGATACTCTTAAACAGCGGCCGCCGTCCGGCCTGCGGAGACCGCCAACGCATTTTGCCGGCCTCCGTTTCCAGGATATCACCGCATAAGAAAAGAACCTCCCGGGCAAAATGTCCGGGAGGTTCTTCAATTTAACAACAATTAGATTGTTATTAAAGTTTTACGATGTTAGCAGCTTGTGGTCCACGCTGACCTTCTTCGATGTTGAATTCTACCGCTTGACCTTCGTCAAGTGTTTTGTAGCCTTCGCCTTCGATGTTGGAGAAGTGAGCGAATACGTCGTCTCCGCCTTCAACTTCGATGAAGCCGTAACCTTTTTCTGCGTTGAACCATTTAACTGTACCTTGTGTCATGAATGATGACCTCCAAAAATATATTAATAATAATCCTAAATACGCTGGAATAAAAAAATCCACACATTACAAAAAGTACCGTCTAGTCACGATTACTCTTTGTAACATGTGAATTAGATATTGCTGTACTTAAAAATCTTATTAAGGACACTATACATCAAATTCATATAAATGTCTACTATAAAAGTGAAAAAATATGATAATGGCACTCCCGGAGTGCCATTATCATTACTTTACTTCTTGTTCACTGAAGCGTCGTAGATTGTATCGACTGCATCCTTCAGTGCCTTGTTGAACTCTTCATCGGACTGGTTTGCATTCAGGTCTGATGCGAGGGCGCGGGAGAAGCTTGCAATGAGTCCGTCGTTATCTTTCAGTTTTTCGTTGGCCTCCTCGCGGGAGTAACCGCCGGAGAGGGCGACGACTCTGACGACGCGCGGATGATCGATGAGCGGTTTGTAGAGGTTCGCCACTGTCGGAATTGAAAGTTTCAGCATGACGTTCTGATCTTCCGACAGCTGGTCGAGGTGCTTTTGGATTTCATTTTTAAGGATTTCTTCGGACTCGTCCTTATTGTCACTGTATACATTCACCTCAGGCTCAATGATCGGAACGAGCCCTGCAGCAATGATCTGTTTACCGACTTCAAACTGCTGGTCCACGACTTCTTTGATGCCCTGTTCATTTGGTTCCAGAACATTTGAGCGCATCTTTGTACCAAAGATGCCCCGCTCATTTGCACGCCCGAGCAGGCTCTCAAGGTCAGGCATCGGCTTCATCAGCTGGACACCGTTTGCTTCATCAGCGAGTCCTTTATCAACTTTAAGGAAAGGGACGATGCCTTTATCAGCTAAATATTCAGAGGTATATTTGCCCTCGATTTTCCTGTCCATTGTCTGTTCGAACAGGATGGCACCCAAAATCCGATCTGCATTGAACGAAGGGGACGTGATGATGCGTGTACGCATGTCATGGACAAGGTCGAACATCTCATCTTCACCGGAGTATGAGTCTTCCATTATGCCGTAGGCTTTCAGCGCCTTTGGAGTACTGCCGCCGCTCTGGTCCAGTGCAGCAATGAAACCGTTGCCGTTTTTGACTTTATCAAACTGTTCCTGGTTCATAAATTCCACTCCTTATTCTTTTCAGATACTTTGTTCATTTCCCTTAAGGCTTGGTAACTGACAACAAGCGATTCTACTACTTTAATTCTGTAACAGAATCGGCTGATAGTCAACTTTATTCCCTTTTCACCCTGAGGCCGAACAATTTGACAAAGTCGGCTGCCTGTCCGGACGAGATGATACTGCCTCTGAGGTCCTCTTCCTGAATGGTGATTTTCCCTAAATCGATGCCGGAAAGGTCGACATCTGCAAGCGGCGTGTCGAATACTTCAAAGTCATCGATCTGACACCGGTTGAATTCCAGGGATTTCATTTTGGTCTGATTGAGGAACAGCTGTTTGAACATGATGTCATTGAACACGATATTCTCAAATTTGCATTCTGTAAAATTGTTGAACATCATTTTACATTCATTGAACATGACGGATTTCATATTCATATTCGAGAATTCCGTCCCGGTCCGTTATACGGTACCCTTCAGTATCTTCATTGAGCCAGGCCGGATTTTCCTGCCAGTACGGAAGGTTTTCCAGGTTCATTCTCTTCATATTGAAATATCACTCCCATATGTATTCATTTCCACCATAATACCAAACACCAGCCATATATTGGTATAAAGTTACAACTATAAGGGTATGTGAATAAAAACTAAACAGAGACAGGGGTGTGATGTGATTGATGAAAACTGTGCTCAAAGTATTGTTGGGATTTGTTGTCCTTATTGTTGTTGTCGTCATCGCGGTATTCGGCATGCGTTTATACAACACACAAAAATACGACCTGTCGGGGGGAATGCCGGATTATCATGATCTGTCGGATTATCCGGATTCATTTGAAGGAGGGACAATAGAATATTTCGAGACGGGAGAGGCAGCGGGGTTCCATCTGTTGCCCGATGCGCCTGTCGGGACTGAAACAATTGCCATATTCGGGGGTTCCGAGGGCAGCAGTAATTTTGATATGGCTCTGCAGCTTGCAGAGGAAGGCTATGAAGTGTACTCCCTGTTCTTCTTCGGTGCACCGAATCAGAATGAAGAACTTGCTCAGGTACCGTTGGAATTTTTCGGTGACTTTCTGGAACATGCAGAGCTTGGCGGTAAAGAGGTCACCGTAATCGGTGCATCCAAAGGAGCGGAACTGGGCCTCGTATTGACGAACTATTATGATGAAATCAGCAACCTGGTACTGTATGCGCCGAGCAGCTATGTATTCCAGGGTCTCAGTTTCGGCCGTGAGGCCCACTCTTCCTGGACGTGGAATGGTGAGGATCTGCCTTATATCAGCCTGCAGCAGTCGGATTTTGGAGCGTTTGCAAGAACGATTTTCGATTCGATCGTACTGAACCCGGTGAAATACAGGGAGACTTACGTTTCAGCAGTCGAAATGAATGGCAACAGTGAAGAAAAACGTGTTGATACATCAAACTTTGATGGGAACGCCCTTTTGATTGCCGGCGGGGACGATGCGATGTGGCAGAGTGAAGTCGCAGCGGAAGAAATAGGAGAAGCACTCGGCGACAGGGCAGAGGTGGATATATATCCAAAGGCGGGGCATCTGTTCGGGGTGCCTGCCGCAGTCGGCGGTCTCGCAGTTGGAGGTACGCTCGAAGCCAATGAAACGGCGGAGGAGGAGAGCGGCCGTAAACTGATGCAATTTCTGGAAACGAACATCACAGACTGAAGGATTGGTCAATCAGAAAACCGGGTAGACCGCCCGGTTTTTTTAATTGGCCAAATTTTTAAATAAAGGTTGTAAAACGCTTACACTTGTCCTATACTTTAGTGAACCGGTTTACTAAATCGGTTTAGTAAACGATGTGAGGTTATCGTATGAAAAGAGTGACCATCAACGATGTGGCACAGGCTGCACGTGTATCGAAGACCACGGTTTCCCATTATCTGAACGGACGGTACGCAGCAATGGGTGCGGACACAAGGGAGAGGATCTCAAGCGCTGTCCATGATCTGAACTATCAGCCGAATGTCGTGGCGAGAAGTCTGAAGGATAAAAAGACGATGACGATAGGCATCATCGTCGCAAACATATTACATAGTTTTTCCACGCAGATCATCCGGGCGATAGAAGATTATGCACGGATCATGAACTACCATGTCATCGTTTGCAATGCAGATAATGATCCGTATAAAGAGGAGGATTATATAAAGATGCTGCGGGCGAAGCAGGTGGACGGTATAGTGGTCATCCCGACAGAAGGGAATGCCGGTTTATTCACCGGGCTTGCAGCAGATGGGTATCCGACAGTGTTTGTCGACCGGATCATTGAAGATGCTCCCGTGCCGTCATTCATGCTGGATAACGAAACCGCGGTTCGTGAGGCATTCAGTCATCTGATGGAGAAGGGACATGGTGCAATCGGCTTTGTGTCGCAGCCGCTTTGTGAAATAGCCCCGAGGCGGGAACGTTTGGATATGTACAGGCGGCTCTGCAGGAAAAATGATATGGAAACTTTTGAAATCATCGGGGAACCCGATGTGGTGGAAGGGCGTATAAGCCGTCTGGCAGACGAGGAGAAACTGCCGGGAGCATTGATCGTGTCGAATGATCTCGCACTGTTTGAAGTGCTGAAGGCGCTGAAGCGGCTTGGACTCGCCATGCCGGATGATGTATCCATCATTACCATAGATGATATTGCGTTCGCTGAATTCTTCAATCCGGCGATCACAGCCGTGGCCCAGCCGGCATTCAGCATAGGAACAGAGGCAGCACGGTCTTTATTCGGCATCATCAACGGGGAAGAGCATCCGGTTAGCATCCACAGGTTCACACCTGAATTGATAATAAGGGAGTCGGTGAAGGATTATGCAAATGAATGAAATTTTGAAAACGGTATCTGAAGAAGTTGACAAGGTTTGCAGGTCGGTGGATGCATCGGAGCTTGAAGCGCTCGGTGCAGAGATCGAAGGTGCGGGAAGCATCTATATATACGGCAACGGCCGGAGTGGACTGGTCGGCCGGATGATTGCGATGCGGCTGATGCACAGCGGCTACGGCGTGTACGTAATCGGTGAAACGACGACACCTGCTTTTGAGGAGAACGACCTGCTCATCATTTTGAGCGGTTCCGGCAAAGGGCACTCGATCATGACGATGACGGAGAAGGCCAGAAGCCTGGGCGGCAAAACAGCGCTTGTCACTGCAGCAGACGATGCGGTACTCCGGGAGACGTTCGATGCGGTACTGTCCATCGGTGCCAGCACCAAACATAATGACATCCCGACGATCCAGCCCCTCGGCAATCAGTTTGACCAATCCATGCATCTCATATTGGACAGTCTCATCATCCATCTGAACAAAAAAGCTGACAAAGACGCCGGGGAAATAAAAGCGAAACATTTCAATCTGGAGTAGAGGAGTGTTATTTATGAAAAAATTTTTTCTGATCCTGCTTGCAGCAGTGACAAGCCTGACTCTCGTATCCTGTTCCGACGTGGAGAATGTCGCGGAAGGTACGAAAGAGGAACCGATCAAGATCATAGCGGCACACAACCAGACTTCGAGTGAAAGTCCCTACCAGGCCGGACTTCTGAAATTCAAGGAAGTGGCTGAGGAAGCGTCCGACGGCCGCATAGAAGTTGAAGTGCACGCCGGCACCATAGGTACAGAAGAGCCGGAACTCGTGCAGAAGCTTGTGGTCGGTGCGGCGGATGTCGTACTGGTATCGCCGGGCTTCATGACACGGACAGGGATACCGGAATTTGATTTCTTCGCATTGCATTATCTGTTCGAGGACTATGAGCATTGGGAGAAGGTGGTTGACGGAGAAATCGGCCAGGAATTTGCAGAGACGGTAAATGAGAAGTCGGACAACGACTTTAAGATGCTCGGCTACTGGTCGGCAGGTGCAAGACACTATTACGGCAAAAAGCCGATAGAGGAAATGTCAGATCTGAACGGGATGACGATCAGGACACAGACATCCGGTGTCGTATCTGATTTCTGGGAAAAGACTGGCGCGATCCCAACATCTGTCTCATGGGGTGAACTCTACCAGGCGCTGCAGCAGAATGTCGTGGATTCCTCTGAGAACTCATATCCATACTTCGTACAGCAGAACCACCATACGACAAAGAACGGCAAATATATCACCGAGACCGCACACGATTATACGACCAGGTTCCTGCTTGCCAACGGCAACAGATTCGACGAATATCCCGAAGATATACAGGACATACTGATGCAGGCATCCGAAGCCTCTGTTGAAGCAGAGCGGGAAGCAGTGATCGCGCAGGATGAGGAGTATAAGGAGATCGCCACCGATGCCGGTGCGGAGGTGAACCAGATGGATACTTCCGAGATGGAAGAAGTGGCGGAACCTATCCAGGACGGACTTGCCGAAGAATTGGATATGACTGAAACACTGGAAAAGATCAGAAGTTTGAGAGAAGAATAATGAGAGTTCCGGAGGTGGAAGAATGAACAGACTGATAAAGACGATAGAAAAGATACAGATTACTGCAGGCATCATATTTCTGGTAATCTTTTTCCTTGCCACACTGTTGCAGATCATCACCCGCTATATGGGGATGTCGGTTTTATGGACAGAGGAGCTCGCAAATAATGCATTCATCTGGGCAATCTTCATGGGGGCGGCCGTCATGGTGAATCATAAAGAACATTTCACATTCGATTTCCTCCAGATGAAGCTCAATCAGAAGAACAGATTATATCTGAATATATTCATCGATGCACTTCTCGTGGCATTCAACGTACTGATCACAATGTACGGTTTCCAGCTGCTGGAGCATTTCTGGAACTATACATGGGAAACAGTGCCGGTGCTTAAGATGGGCTTTGTCTGGCTGGCTGTGCCGGTGATGTCTGTGACGATGATCCTGTATTCTGTGGATCACATCGCAGGTTCGATTGGAAAGCTCAGGAAAATGAATGGAAAGGAGGTCGGTAACTGATGGGTTATCTTTTGGTTTTGCTGTTTGTCATACTTCTCATAATCGGTGTACCCATCGCATTTGTCATAGGAATCGTGGCGTTGCTCGGCATGATGACGATTCCTGATATACCGGAAGTGATCATCCCGATGAAGATGGTCAACGGGCTGGATTCATTCGTCCTGCTCGCCGTGCCGTTGTTCATACTGGCTGCCAACCTGATGAACTCCGGCAAGATTTCCGAAAAGATGATCGATCTGGCACTTGCAATCGTCGGACCATTGAAAGGCGGACTCGCCCAGGCGAATGTGCTTGTGTCGATGATGTTTGCCGGCGTTTCAGGTGCTGCACAGGCAGATACGGCAGGCACCGGTAAGGTGCTTATTCCGAGCATGCTCAAAAATGGATATGACAGGGAGACGGCAACTGGTGTGACGGCGGCATCCTCCACAATAGGTGTCGTCATACCACCAAGTATACCGATGATCATTTTTGCAGGGGTTGCGAACGCATCCGTCGGCACACTTTTCCTGGGCGGAATCATACCGGGAATACTGATCGGCCTCGGCATGATGATATTCATATATTTTCTTTCCGTGAAAAAGGGATATCCTACTTTCAAAAGGGTACATTTGAAGGAAATAGGTAAAAAGCTCCTGGACACTTTTCCTGCACTGCTGACGATCATCATCATTATCGGCGGCATAATGACCGGTCTGTTCACCGCCACTGAATCAGCGGCGATTGCTTCGGTCTATACGCTTCTGATCAGCATGTTCTACTATAAGACGCTGAAAGTCAGGGATCTGCCGAAAATCATCTTTGATACATTATCACTCAGTGCATTATCTCTTTTCGCTCTGGCAACAGCCAGTGCACTGGGTGAACTTCTGAGCTACTATCAGCTTGCAGCACATGCACAGGCGTTCTTCACAGAAAACATTTCAGTGAAATGGGTGTTCATCCTGCTGATCATCGGTTTCTTCCTGATCATCGGTACATTCATGGATGCGATTCCTGCAATGATCCTTTTCGTGCCGATCATACTGCCGGCATCCGAGGCTTTCGGCATCGATCCGGTCCACCTTGGACTCATTGTCGTCATCACGCTGGCAATCGGCCTTGCAACACCGCCGTATGGCCTCTGCCTACTGATTGCCGGAAAGATTGCCGGACTCTCGATTGAGAGATCTTTTGCGGCGGTCATCCCTTATCTTCTCATCATCCTCGCCGTACTGCTGCTGATTGCATTCGTACCGGGCCTTGTCTTCATCATTCCTGATATGATGGCAGAGGGGGCGGAATAAATGGAAAAAGCTTTTGAATACCTCAATCACTATATTGAAGACGGCAGTATCATCGGCATGGGGTCCGGGACGACGATAGAAAAATACCTCCCGGTGATGAAAGCCCACATTGACGCCAGTGATCTGTCAGTGCGGTTCTTATCCACTTCGCTGAAAACTGAAAGGGCGCTGCAGGATCTTGGTCTCACCGTCATCCATGATGCAGAGACGGTGGACACCGCAATTGACGGGGCAGACCAGTTCACCAAGAACTGCATTGCAGTAAAAGGCGGCGGGGGGTCGCTTCTCAGGGAAAAGCAGGTGGACTATTTTGCCGACAGGCTTGTCCTCGTAGCACATGAGGATAAAGAAGTGGAGGGCTTTGACGGCGTTCCAATTCCTGTTGAGATCAACCAGTATCTTTACAGGATGACAAGAAGGCTCCTTGAAGCAACCGGTGCTGTGACAGAAATGAGAATGGCGGAGGAAAGTTCATTCATCACTGACAACGGAAATTACATCATCGACTGCACTTACAATACGCCGGGTGATCCCGATGAACTGCATCAGGAACTGGTGAACATTCCGGGAGTGGTTGAAACAGGCATATTCAACTGCCATATCAAAGAGATTGTTTCATTCAATGAACAGGGCTTTAAAACGTATAACTGATCAAAGAGAGGAGAGAAAGATATGAAGCTTCAGATCGCGCTTGACAGATTGACGTATGATGAATGCTTCCGGACACTCGCCCAGGTGGATGAATCGGTGGATATCATCGAAGTCGGTACCGGGGTCATAAAGGAATACGGTCTCGGCATCGTCAGGGATATAAAAGAGAAGTATCCTCGGAAATCGGTGCTGGCCGATGTCAAAATATGCGATGCCGGAAAGAGCGAAAGCGAGACGGCTTTCGATTACGGCGCAGATATCATCACCGTCATGTCCTTTGCCGACATGAATACGATCAAAGCCTGTGTGGACGCGGCAGAGGCAAGACAGAAAGAAGTTGTGGTCGATCTTTTGAACTATAAAGACCCGGAAGTCTTCGATCAGCTCGAATCCATCGGTGTCAGGTCTGTCAGTGCACATATCGGCAAGGACCAGCAGTCGGGAAACGAGGGACATGATCCGTTCTTTCAAAGGCTTACAGACAGGGATTTCAAAGTGTATGTCGCCGGCGGCATCAATGAGACCAACCTGGACCGCTATCTCGATCTGGCTCCGGCAGTGGTCATCGTCGGAAGCGGCATCACCAAGGTGGAAGATAAAAAGGAAAAAGCGGGTTTGATTAAAAAATCATTGGGTAAATATAATTGAAGCTGCACTGGAGGACAGTGATATAAGTGGGGATGAGCATGGGAATGTTTGTCCTCCTTTTTTAATTCAAATGGAGTGTGAAGGACAATGACTAAAATATACGCGCACAGAGGGGCCATGGGCACCCACCCCGAAAACACGATGCTGGCTTTTAAGGAAGCCGTTGATGCAGGGGTGGATGGTCTGGAGGTTGATGTGCATATGACAACGGACGGCCACCTCGTGGTCATCCATGATGAATATGTTGAGGAGAAGACCGACGGCTGCGGCATGATCAGGGATATGACACTCGCAGAGGTAAGGGATTTGAGCGCGGGAGTCAGATATAAGGATTTTGAGGCCTATGAGGAAAGGTGGGACAAAGAGACTGTGCCGACGCTCGAAGAAGTGCTGAACCTTGCGGATCATCACGATATAGAGCTGAACATCGAACTCAAGACAAACAAGGTTTTGTATGAGGGCATTGAAGAAAAGGTGGATGCGATGGTCAGCACCTATTCGATCGAACACAAGGTAATCTATTCCTCGTTCCATCTCCCGACACTGATCCGCATGAAGACGATCAATCCAAATGCAAGGACTGCATGGCTCAGCAAGAAGGTGCCGGGTATCATCTATGATTATATCAATACACTGAAACTCGATGCGCTTCATCTGTCATATAAGGCAGTAATGAAAAAAGAGGAACGGATCAACCATATCGAAGATAAAGTCCGTGTCTGGACGGTCAACGACAGTGAGAGTGCGAAACATTTTTTCGGACTCGGTGTCGAAGCCATCATGACGGATTTCCCGCGGGAAATGATCCAGGCCCGCCGGGAATATCAGGCGGCGGAAGCGGGAACAGGGGAGTAACACTCGCAAAGGGGCGGTTGTATGCAAAGCAAAGTATTGATTGTGGGGGCAGGGCCGACAGGACTTGCGATGGCTGTCGGCCTGGAACGCAAAGGCATACCATTCAGGATCATAGATAAGGCAGGCGGCCCCGGTGAAGAATCGAGGGCCATGGTGGTCCATGCAAGGACACTTGAACTGTATGACCAGCACGGTCTGGCCGGTGAGATGATTGAGAAGGGAATCATTGCTGACAGCGTCGCGATTTTTAATGATGGCAGCAGACGGGGAAAGATCAATTTCGGTAATATCGGCAAAGGGCTCAGCCGTTTTCCCTTCGTGCTGAGTCTGCCCCAGGACGTGCATGAACGCATCGTCATCTGCTACCTTCAGAGGAAAAATATTGAAGTCGAATGGAACCGTGAACTCGTTTACTACGAAGAAACAGAGGACGGAGTAAAAGCTGTCATATCAGATGGTGATGGGCTGGAGACACTTGAAGCCGGGTTTCTGTGCGGCTGCGACGGACCGGGGAGCTCTGTACGGAAACAGATGGGCTATGACTTTCCGGGAGGCACATACGAAGAGGTGTTTTTCGTGGCTGATGTGATGAGTGACAGCAGGGCCTGCGGTGTGCAGGTTCATATGTCAAAAGAGGGCTTTGCACTTGTTCTGCCGGTAAGGACATCCGGTTCGCTGCGTATCATCGGACTTGTTCCCGGGCAGTCCGTCCAAAGCAAAGAAAATGCCCGGTACAAAGATGTCAGCGACTATGTGGAAAACCATACAGGGATAGAGGCGGAAACGGTCAACTGGTTTTCAACCTATAAAGTCCACCACAGGATCAGTGAACATTTCAGAAAAGGACGGGTCTTTATTGCCGGTGATGCAGCACATATTCACAGTCCGGCAGGTGGCCAGGGGATGAATACAGGCATCGGGGATGCGATGAATCTGTCATGGAAACTGGCCAGAGTGATCGAAGGGAAAATGGATGCGGAAATCCTCGCCTCCTATGAAGAGGAAAGGATACCTTTTGCGAGGCTTCTGGTCAGAACAACTGATCAGGTATTCAAGGGTATGATTGCTGACAAACCCGTATCGGATGCGTTGAGGAGTCTGTTCATGCCCGCCCTGGTCTCCGGTCTCGCACGGCTCGGGGCAGTACGCCGGGCGATGTTCCGCCTCGTTTCCCAGATCCATATCGAGTATGAAGACAGCATGCTGTCACGCGGCAGAGCCGGAAAGGTGAAAAGCGGCGACCGGCTGCCATGGGTAAAGTATGGGGACAGTGACAATTACGCCCCGCTTGAAGGCGCAGAGTTCCATTATCAGATGTACGGCCAGACGAGTGCTGAAATGCGCCGTTTCTTGCAAAAATCAAGTTTTGAACTGTATGAATTCAATTTGACGGCAGCAGTTAAAAAGGCGGGCATCAACAAAAATACGGTCATGCTCATCCGCCCGGACGGCCATATTGCGGTGATTTCTGATGACAATAATGTGGAACGATTTTTCGAATATGAAAAGATCTTCATGAATGCATCTTAGTTCGTTGAACGATACTCTGCAGGGTTTATCATAATCCATTTCCGTGCAATTTTTTGACGGTATGCCGTATTTGAGTACAAGGGGACGGATAGAGAACCTGTCATTCAGGTATTCTTTTGGAGGTTATTGCTGTTTCTTCATATCTTCAAGCATATCGACCATCAGCTGTTGAAGCGGCAGGCGTCCGAGCAGTGCCCATTTCGGGTATTTTTCAAGGCCGAGCTTTTCCTGATGGGTATACATATAGACATTGGCAGGAAATACTGTCCACAGGAATTTCTGCATTCCGTTTAGCTGCCAGTTTCTGGTCCTGTCCAGAAACAGCAGTACCCCGAAAACAAATTCCAGCAGGCCGGTTAAGTAGACGATGAATGTCTTAAAAGGCATGAAGCCGGGGGTTATACCGGTAAATTTCCCCGGTTTCAGGAAGTGGGCAATTCCTGCAATGAGGAATACCGCACCCATGATCATTCTTTTCATTTTGGCTGCTCCTTACTGATTGTCATGTGAATCAGTATATTCCAGCAAGTGTCAATCCGCAAACAAAAGGCGCCTCCGGGGAGACGCCCTTAAATCCTATCCTGTCACGTGCTGTTCGCGGGAAACTTTTTCCGATTTGACGGAAGGTGCTTTTCTCATATTGAACACGATGTTGAGTATGATGGCTGTAAGACTTCCCATCACGATGCCGCTGTCCGTGAGGATGGATATGCGCTCAGGCAGTACTGCGAACAGCTCCGGCACTGCAGTGACACCGAGCCCCATGCCGACTGAAATGGCGACGATCATCAGATTTTCCTGTTTTTCAAAGTCTACATTTGAAAGCATCTTGATGCCATAGGAGATGACCATGCCGAACATCGCAAGCATTGCGCCGCCAAGGACGGATGTCGGGATGGCGAGTGTCAGTGCCCCGATTTTCGGTACGAGGCCGAGCAGGACCAGCATCCCCCCGGCGATGTAGATGATGTGGTTGCTTCTCACGCCGGAAAGCTGGACGAGTCCGACGTTCTGTGAAAATGTCGTATACGGGAACGAGTTGAACAGGCCGCCGAAAAGTATGGCGAGACCTTCTGCGCGGTAACCGCGTTTGAGATCCTCTTCATCCAGTTCCTTGTCAGTAATGTCGCCGAGTGCAAAGTAAACGCCGGTCGATTCGACAAGACTGACGATTGCGACGAGAACCATTGTCAGTATCGGTGCAAGATGGAATTCCGGCATGCCGAAATAGAATACCTTTGGCAGATGGAACCATGAACTTTCACCTACTGCAGAAAAATCCACGAGCCCGAAAAATGCACTCACACCGGTACCAATCATGATGCCGAGCAATATGGCGATGGATTTGATGAAACCTCTGCCGAATTTAAAGATCATCAGTATGACGAATAAAGTCCCGAAGCCGATGGCGAGATTCATCGGCGAAGCGAAGTCCTCGCTTCCCTGACCGCCGGCAAGGTCGTTGAATGCGACGGGGATCAATGTAATTCCGATGACGGTAACGACCGATCCAGTCACGACGGGTGGAAAGAACCGGATCATCTTGCTGAAATACTTGGCGATGAGGACGACGGTTAGACCAGATACGAGGATAGATCCATAGATGGATTCGATGCCGTAGCTGTTGCCGATGGCGATGATCGGACCGACCGCGGTGAATGTACATCCGAGGACGACAGGCAGACCGATGCCTGAGAATTTATTCTTCCAGACCTGCAGTATGCTCGCAACACCACACATCATGATATCGATGGCAATCAGATAGGTAAGCTGGGCATTGGACAGACCGATGCCCGCCCCGATGATGAGCGGGACGATGACAGCACCGGCATACATCGCAAGGACATGCTGGAGTCCGAGGGACAGTGATTTCGTCTTAGACATCTGCATTGGAATTCTCCTTTTCCTGAACAAATTCGATTTTGCCTGCTTCGAGGTTTGCGATACGGGCGAGCGATTCTACATGGTAGCCTTTCTCCCTGAGTTCACTTCCGCCTTCCTGGAATGCTTTTTCAATGACGATTCCGATACCGGCGATTTCAGCACCTGCCTGGTCTGCGAGATGGATCAGCGCTTCGGCGGCCTTGCCGTTGGCGAGGAAATCGTCGATGATGAGCACCGTATCATCCTCCCCGAGGAATTTATGGGCCACACAGACTTTGTTGGTCTCCTGCTTTGTGTAGGAGTACACTTCGGAAGTGAGCAGTCCGTCTGTCAGAGTGAGGGACTGTCTTTTGCGTGCAAATACGACCGGCACATCCATCAGCAGCCCGGCCATCACAGACGGGGCGATGCCGGAGGATTCAAGTGTCAGTATTTTCGTGATGCCTCTACCTTCGAAACGGCTTTGGAACTCCTGTCCGATTTCATGCATCAGCTGCGGATCGACCTGATGGTTCAAAAAATTGTCGACCTTGAGCACCGTTTCGGAAAGGGCAACCCCTTCCGTTAAAATCTTCTCTTTCAAAATATCCATTTTTTTCACCTCAGCCATTTTTAAAAACATTCTTCCAAATAAAAAATCCCAAAACCACCGCGCATCCAAAGGATGAGCAACAGTTCGGGAATCAAAGCAGAGTGTACGCAGGTACATTCGCATCCGTCCGTATTTTGCCCACCCATAGTCGGAACATTTACGGCGTCCGGTAGAAACTTGCAGACCATATCACTGCTATTATATGAGTGCTTTAATTTAGAATAATACTATTGTAACACCATTGACGAACTTTTCAACAGTATTATTGGATTAAGTTCATGTTTTAATGCGTTTTCATAGTATCAAACGCATTAACTTTCGTGTTTTAAGGGGTGTATCTTATGAGGAAATAATTATTTTTAGTATAATGAGAACAACGATCAATGAGGAGGAATGGATATGTCCAATGATCTGAAGGAGTATTTCGTAAAGATGTTCCAGTTCAGGGGACGTGCGACAAGAAGAGAATACTGGGTGCCGGACATTGTGCTCGGTCTGTTCGGTAGCCGTCTGTAAAATTTCCACCGAATATTTATAAAAAAGTAGTGAAACCACTTACATTCCGTGCTACAATTCCTTTAATAATTTATAGAAAGGGAGATTGTCATGGATGCGACACTTGCAGATTTTCTCTTCCAGCTTGCCGGGCTTTCGGCAATCGGCGGCTTCGGCTATCTGATCTACAGGCTCAATCACAGCGGCGAAAAAGATGATGGACAGGTAAGGCAGTACAAATAGATCCTATAGATGTTCAACACTGTCATCTTTTTATGGTGGCAGTTTTTATTTTCAAATGATGGCAAATTGAAAAAAATTAAAAAGTTGGATATCATAAGTAGGTTAAACTTTTTATAAATAAGGACAGAAAGAGTGGGTACCGTGTTGAATTTTTTCAGGCGTCAGTCTCGCAACCTGTTCCCGGGATATTTTGCGATGGTCATGGCGACAGGCGCATTGTCGCTTTCATGCTGGTATCTGGGGCTCCCCATCGTTGCGGAAGCGCTCATATACTTCAATCTATTCATATATGTAATCCTGCTCGCACTGAATATCATACGGCTTACGCTCAATACCGGTGAATTCTTCGCCGATGTAGGGGACCACAGCAAAGGCCCGGGATTCTTCACATTGATCGCCGGCACCGAGGTCCTCGGCAGCCAGCTGGTGGTCATCAAAGGGCTTTATGTATGGGGATTCATATTCTGGAGCGTGGCATTTTTCCTCTGGGCAGTATTGATGTATACGTTTTTCACCATCATCATCATCAAAAAGGTGAAGCCGGTGATAGAAGAGGCGGTAAACGGCGGATGGCTGCTGGCCGTCGTTTCCACGCAATCCATCGCCGTGCTCGGGACACTGGTCGCTTCCGGCATGGGCGCGTACAGCGACATCATACTGTTCATATCACTCTGCCACTTCCTGCTCGGCTGCATGCTTTACCTGAATATCATCGCATTCATATTCTACAGGCTGATGTTCCTGAAAGTGGAGGCGATGTCGCTCGCACCGCCGTACTGGATCAACATGGGTGCACTGGCCATCACGACACTCGCCGGCTCTGTCCTCATGATCTACGGCACGGACTCCGCACTGGTCAGGGAGCTAAGCGTGTTCATCAAAGGCTTCACCCTGTTCTACTGGGTACTTGGAACATGGTGGATACCACTGCTCATCGCGCTCGGTGTATGGCGCCATATTGTAAACCATTATCCGTTCACCTATGATCCTCAGATGTGGGGCATGGCTTTCCCGATCGCCATGTATACCGTCGGTACGACGAAACTCTCCATCGCACTGGATCTTGGATTTCTGATGATCATTCCATACACCACGATATTTGCAGCCATCGGCGTGTGGCTGGCCATCCTGGTTGGGATGGTATTCAGCCTTATGAGAAAACAGTTGAGAAGGATGTAAAAAGAGGGCGGCCCAAGTCGGGCCGCCCTTTTTGCGTTCAGAACATCTGAAGCAGTACGATGCCGGACAGAATCATGATGACTCCGGTGATCCTTCTCGTATCGATCGGGTTTTTATGGATGCCGAGGAGCCCGAAGTGATCGATGAGCAGTCCCATAAGCATCTGTCCGAAGATGACGGTCATCAGCGTCAGCGTGGCACCGAGGTGCGGCATGAGGACGATGTTGGTCGTGACGTAGAGCGCGCCAAGTGCCCCGCCGATGAAATGCCACGGTCTGATGCTGCCAATTGTGTGGTCGTATGTGACGAAGCGGATGTGCCTGGCGATGATCAGTGACAGTATGAGCAGTGCGGCAGCTCCGACGATGAAGGATACGAGGGATGCAAAAAAGAACGAATCGACTTCATGCCGGAGTGCGCTGTTTACAGCGGTCTGGATGGGCGGCATGGCACCGGTGAACAGGCCGAATGCGAGCCAGATGTTCGATGACTCCTCCGCTTGACGCGCACTTTTCTTCTTGTAATTCATGAAAATGATACCTGCAATCATGATGATGATGCCGAGCACCCTGAAAATGTTGATGGGCTGTATATCGGCGTCAAACCAGCCGAACGTATCGATCAGGAGGCCGATGACCATCTGTCCGGCCACCGTCATGATCACTGTAAGTGCCGCGCCGATCTTCGGCAGGAGCAGGACGTTGCCGGTCAGATAGATGACCCCCATCAGGCCGCCGACAAACCATATGTATGAAATATCCTGATCCATCATATAGGATGGCGAGAGTTTTTCCGGGTTGGCGAAAAGATTGAAAAGGACAAGCATGAGCGTGCCGACGAGAAAAGAATAGAATGACGACAGGAAGACCGACCGGGTGAATACGGCCAGCCGGTTGTTGATGGAAGTCTGGACCGGGATGAGCGACCCTGCGATGGCTCCCAGAATAATCAGCATTATCAAAACTTCCATCTCCTTTAATTTTTATTGATACTAAGCTATTTTATATGAGAGCCGGATTATTGGCAACTCGGCCTTATTTAATTTGCACGGCTTTAGTATACTGTAGGATAAGAACCATTTGGAGGGGAAATTCATGACAACGGAAACGAAGAATCTTAAACAATCACTGATCGACTGGCGGAGACATTTTCACAGAAATCCGGAACTTTCATATAAAGAATATGAAACATCGAAGTATATTGCAGAGGTACTAAGGACATTCGACGGTATTGAAGTGACGAGACCGACAGAAACGAGCGTGTTGGGAGTGCTCAGAGGGACGAAAACCGATGGCCCGGTAATACTTCTCCGGGCGGATATAGATGCGCTGCCTGTAAAGGAGGAGACGGGTGCGGAGTATGCATCGGAAAAACCGGGTGTGATGCATGCTTGCGGACACGATGCCCATGCTGCCATGCTGCTCGGGGCGGCGCGTGAACTCTCAAGTATGCGCAGTGAAATGGACGGGGAAATCAGGTTCATCTTCCAGCATGCCGAGGAAGACTTCCCGGGCGGCGCCCATGAACTTGTCGATCTCGGTGTGGCAGACGGGGTGGATTACGCTTTCGCCCTCCACGTGTCCCCTGATTATGAAACTGGATATTTCGCTGTCAGGGAAGGCGCATTCTGTGCCTCGGCGGATGATTTCCGCATACGGATAACGGGCAGAGGCGGGCATGCTGCGAGTCCGGATGAGACTGTCGATCCGATCATCACCGGCTCGGAGTTCACGATGAGTCTGCAGACAATCGTCTCACGCAAGATATCGCCGCACAAAGTGCCAGTCATCTCAGTTACCAATTTCCACGGCGGCGATGCGATGAACGTCATCCCTGAATATGTCGAAATCGGCGGTACAATACGCTCGATAGACGAAGCCGCGCGAGTACGGGCACGCGAGGAACTGGAACATGTCCTCAAAGGCGTGACGGCAGCACACCGGGCGGAGTACACGATAGACTGGGACATTGGATACCCATCCGTATTCAACAGGAGTGAAGCGGTGGAAGTGACGCGGAACGCCGCTGGAAAGATATTCGATACTGATAAGCTGATCGAAATTGAACAGCCGATTTTCGGCACCGAGGATTTTTCCTCATTTTCACAAGCAGTCCCTGCATCGATGCAGTTCATCGGGGTGCACAACAGGGATATGGGGCAGTCCTATCCGCTTCATCATCCCAAATTTACTGTTGATGAGGAAGCACTAGAGAAAGGCTCCCTTTATTTTGTTGAAGTCGCGAGAAGTCTGGTACTCTGAAAGTATAAAAATTGAGGAGCAGTGATTATGGACATAACAGAAGCAATCAGAGGACGGCGCAGTCTGGGCAGAGTGAAGGACACGCCGGTTGAAAGGGAAAAGATAGAGACGATGCTCGAGTCGGCGGTATGGGCGCCGAATCACCACCGCACGGAACCCTGGAAATTTTTCGTGCTGAGCGGGGAGGGCAGAAAACCGTTGTCCCGTGTGCTCAGAGAGGTTGCCCGTGGCAGAGTGGATGATCCTGAATCCGCGGAAGGGAAAAAACGCATAGAGAAGATCAGCAAAAAGCCTTTCGCCGCCCCGACGGTGATCGTAGTTGCCCTGTCCCCGTCTGATAATCCGAAGGCGATCTACATAGAGGATGTCTGCGCGGTCGCAGCAGCCACCCAGAATATGCTGCTCACGGCGCACTCGCTCGGACTCGGTGCAATTTGGCGGAGCGGCCCGATCTACAATACACCGCAGGTGAAGGAACACTTTGGGCTCCTGGAGGATGAGGAGATTTTGGGGCTTGTTTTTGTGGGCGAACCTGATATGACGAAAAACAATGTCAAACGGATCCCTTTTGATGAAAAGACGTCATGGATCGACAGCGACGATTTGTAAAAACAGAGCGGAGGATTTTTTATGAAAGTGGCAGCAGCAATCTGTTTCGGACTGGGGACGCTCATCATGTTCGGTACACAGACATTCCTGCCTGATGCGCTGACAATACCCGGTTATTTTGCCGTGTTCTTTTTATTCGTCGCCGGAATTTATATTACGTACGGCTCGGAGTTATAATAAAAGAAAATGGAATGAGGAAATCAGATGAAGAAGCTTTATGAAATACTGCTGACGAGAAGTCTTCTGTTCATCATACTGATATTCACAGTTTCAGTTTTGGGCGTATATACATTTCTGACGATCGAGCAGCGTGAAATCCCCGAGACCGAAGTCAATCTTGTCAATGTCACGACGGCATGGCCCGGGGCGGACAAGACGGATGTGGAGACGAATGTCACAAATCTCATCGAATCGGAAATTTTCGGTGTGGAAGGACTTGAGGATGTGTCCTCGGTGTCGCAGGATGATGTTTCCGTCATCACACTTCAGCTTGCGGACGGCAGCAATCCGGATGATGTACTGAATGACATCAACAACGTCGTGGGAGGACTCGGCAGCGGCCTGCCGGAAAATGCCGCAGAACCGGAAGTGGAATCGCTGAGCAACAACTTCCCGCTCCTCAGCTATCAGATCCACAGTGATGACAGGACAAACCTGGACGGGGCAAGAAGCAGCCTCGAGAAGCTGGAGCAGGAAGTTTCCCAGATGGACGGCGTCGACAGTGTCACGCTGAAAGGCTATGAGGACTATAAGTATGAGATTCAGCTGGACTGGGATGCCATGGCTGAAAACCAGCTGAACCCGAATGAAATCATGAATGAGATTGAACAATCCCTGAATCCGGTAATACTTGGACAGGAGACGGAAGGCGATGAGACCATCCGCCTGTCATTCAAGGACAGGGAACCGGTTGAAGTCCTTGAGCAGGTGAGGATCGGTGATGACATACCTCTTGAGGAGGTGGCTGAAGTCGCCGAAGTACAGAATCAGCCGGAGGACATCGTGGAATATGAAGGGGAACCTGCGGTTTCCTTCACTGTTTTTTTGGCACCGGGAGAAGATGTGCCTTCTGTCTCAGAAAATGTCGAGTCTGTTATTGATGACAGATTCGGAGAGATGCCTGGAAATATAACAGTGGATAACATCTCCTCCGAACGTGAGAATGTCGAGGATATATTCGTCGGACTGTATACATCACTTGCCATCGCGCTGCTTGCGGTCATCGTCGGTACATCCCTCGGAATGTCATGGTTCGGCTCTGCCACTGTGATGGTCACTGTGTTCCTGTCGGTGCTTATAGGGCTGGCTCCTATCCCGTGGATGGGTGTCGATCTCAACCAGATTTCCGTTATCGGTCTGATCATTGCGCTCGGTATATTGGTTGATGATTCGATTGTGGTCAACGACAACATAGAACGGCGGTTTGCGCTCGGGGACAGGCGGCTTGAGGCCGTCTACAACGGCGTGAAGGAAGTTGCTCCGTCTGTTGTTGCATCGACGCTTGCGATCGTTTTCACATTTTCACCGCTGCTTTTCCTGTCCGGAGCCAACGGTGATTTCATCAAGGCGCTGCCAAGCATACTGATATCAACGATGATCGTATCGACCGTGCTTGCACTGACATTCGTGCCGGCGGTCCGGTATCTGATCGTCAAAAAGAAGATGCCGGGACATCCGGGACTAATCGGCAGAGCCTTCACATGGTGCAGTAACTTCTATGCGGATAAGATCCTTCCCAAAATCATAAAGCGTCCGCTGCTTACATTTCTTGCAGTGCTTATCGTCGCAGTGTTTTCTGTCGGGCTGATCCGCTTCACACCATTTGAATTCTTCCCGGAGGCGGACCGGTCGGAAGTGACCCTCGACCTGATATTCGATGAGGGGCAGACAATCGAAAAAACGCATGAAGATGCGCAGGCTGTACTGTCCTATTTGACTGGGGAGATGGAACATGTGGAATCGGCTTCTTTATTCACAGGGGACGGGCTGCCGAACCTGTTCGGTGCCTCACTTGACCAGCCGGGGCCGAACACGGCACAGATTGCGCTTGAGATAGATAAAGAACAGATGAGCGCATCTGAAACCATCAATGAATATGAGAACGAGGTCCGTGAGGAATTTCCGGAAGCCACGATTTTCATGACAACGATCATCCAGGGGCCGCCGGCAAGTGCACCGGTCACTGTCGAACTCTTCGAGGAGGATCTGGATACCTTGAATGAGGGAGTGGATCGGTTGACGGAATCCCTTGAATCCGAAGGGGCCATCGTCACCTCCAATATAGGAAGTCCGGTCCGGACCACGAATTACAGCATCGACTATGCGGCACTTGAAGAGAAAGACGTATCCATCTCCCAGGTGAAGAATGAACTGAACATGATCTCAGAAGGTATTCCAATCCAGGAAATCATCGTGGACGGGGATTCGAGGGAGACGAATCTCAAATATTCCGGTGAATACACGATGGATGACGTGGCCATCGTCAAAACGGGCGAAGGACAGCCTGAGACATATCCGCTGGCTGATTTCGTAAACATTGAAGAGACGGAAGATACGCCTTCAATTCAACACAGCAACGGAGAACGGACGGCTGAACTCCAAGTATTTTCAGATGATGAGGAAAAGGTGAACCATGCGATTGCTGACTTCGAAGACAGTCTCAGCGGAACGACAGAACTCACAGTAGGAGGGGAATCGTCCGATCAGACCGATTTCTTCGTCGAGATCGGGATTTTATTCTCAGTGATACTGGTACTTGTGTATCTTGTCATCGCCATAGAATTCAATTCAATCATCATGCCGCTCATCACAGTGTTCAGTATCTTCCTGGCATTCAGCGGCGGCATCATCGGACTTTTCGTCACCCAGACACCGATCAGCTTCCTCGG
>Ga0079225_10000422_pt1 | contig 22800 bp, 15 predicted proteins | sample Poulit2012_FD_76344 | JGI IMG/M metagenome (GOLD analysis project Ga0079225, IMG submission 76344) | Agricultural soil microbial communities from Georgia to study Nitrogen management - Poultry litter 2012 | ecosystem: Environmental > Terrestrial > Soil > Agricultural land | place: USA: Georgia... | reverse complement strand
GCGACGTGATAGAGCCAATGAATTGCTACAGCGCTTACCACTGGAGAACCTGGTCCCCATCAGACCAGCCCCTGGGTCAGTGCCAGGATATTTGAGGCTGCCACTTCGTCTGCCAGCGAAGGAGGTCCTGTCCCGCTCTGACAGTATAGCCCGGCGATTGGGAATCAGCCTGGGATATCCAGGCACGATCGCTGAACTCCCTGTGATACCGGCGCACTCGATCGATAGAGAGCGTAGCTATCCAGGCGCCGAGACTCTAGTCAGAGAACTCATCACACTCCCGACCCACGCTCATCTGAGAGGATCTGAGATCGATCATCTAGTCTCCTATCTCTCCAGTATCGCAACAGAGATGGACAAATCCGGCGCGGTGATAATGGCCCAGGAGCGCAACAGTGTTGTGCCAGCACAACGGTAATTCGGCTTTGGTTCCGCTATTTCAGGCTCCTTAGACTGGCCCAAAACCTGCCCTTCTTCGGCGCCCCCGGATCGTCTACAGGGTCGTCAGATTGTCAACGTGTCTCAACGAACGAGATAGGTATGGTGAGGCTGGATCTAATAACGAGCAATCGTCAGATAGATCGACTCGGTGAAGAGTGGGAGGAGACGCTGATTGCCTCGGGCTCCGACGCTCTGAGTACATCATTCGGCTGGATCACGGCTTGGAGAGAGACCCTAGGACGTAACCGGTCACTCTTGATCCTGAGACTGCGGGTGGGGCGGGAGACCATTGGGTTCGTGCCCCTAATGTTTGGCTTAGGAGATCGTGCTATAGCGTTTTCCTATCGCAGTCTCTCCTTTGCTCCTGATGATTATCTAACGACCACCGCCGACCTGATCGTTACACGGCGCAGAGAGGATGCTATCGAGAAGGTGTTGAGATTCCTCAGCAGACGACTCGTATGCGGTGAGGTGCTCTTGGCAAATATTCCAGAATGGTCTCCCAATTCGGGTCTTATCAGGTCGTATTTGCGGTCCCAGACTGGATACTGTGAGCTATCGCACCGTAGCGATGTCTTCCGGATCGAGATAGCTGGTCGGAGCTGGGAAGAATATCTACGCACTACTAGCAAGAGCTTCGTGCGCAAAGATATCGCCCGGTTACGTAACCGCTATGGAGAGCGAGGCTGGGAGGTGTTGCATCTCGGCGCAGCAGAGTTGGAGGAGCAGCTACAGATGATGGCCAGGCTCCATATTCTAAGTCAGAAGCGCCATGGACGGCGATCTTATTACGAGCGTCGCGGTTTTCTCGACTTTCTCCGACAGCTCTCTCGTCTAGAGCCCCAGTCTCCCGCGATGAGGATATTTCTCCTGAAGGTAGGAGGCGTGCCGGCGGCGTACGAGCTAGGGTTTGAACTCCGAGGCACATTCTACAGCTGGGATGCAGGCTTCGACCCCCAGTTCGAAAGACTGTCACCCTCGAAGTTTCTGATGTATGAGGTCTTGAAATCGGGTTTCCAGAGGGGATGGCTCGCCTACGATATAGGTCACGGCTCTGGGCACTACAAGTCCCATTGGGGCTGTGAGAGCTATGAAATATATCAACTCAGCCAACGGAATGGTTGGGGGATAGGCTCGATCCTGCGAAATCCGTTCAAAGCGATCAATGGAAGGAGAGGGGTATATGCCTGACCTGCGCTGGACCTTGAGTCGAGTCTGTCCACCGGACTGGTCATCGTATCTAGCTGAAACAGGAGCAGGTTTCTACCACTCGCCTCTGGGCCTCCTCATGAGTGTTCCGCGCGGAGAACCGGTCTACTGCTCCCTTTTCGATGGTGATTCTCTAGTCGGAGTCGCTCTGGGTGTCGGTCGTCGGTGTAGGTTTAGTACGAAGCTACGACACTTTGACTTTCCGGCACTCCCTGCAGTGGTAGAGGCGCGCTACCACTCAGCTGGCCTCGTCTCTCTACTCCGTGAACTCCGCGATCTGGGAGCTGCGGAGTCGTCGATCTATTCTCTGGATACCACGGATATGGAGTGCGGAGTAGTGCCGGAGTTGAATGGACAGTGGCGACAAGAGTATGTAATCCCGTTGGAAGAGGAGCCTGAGGGGCAGGCAGCACGTTACCGCACCACCTACCGCCGGTATCTGAGACGGGGTGAACGTGAGGGGTGGACTATCGAATCGCTGAGGGGGGAGGAGGCGCTAGAGACACTGAGGAGAGTTCGTGGCGACACAGCTACACGCATCATGGAGAGTGGCCGCTCCTTCAATGAGTTTCCACATCTGGATCTCTTGCAGTCAGAATTGACGGAGAGAAGAGATGGATGGGGTGTCGAGACTTATGCTGGATATAGAGGACAAACCCTTCTGGCTGCAGCTATGATAGGATGGGCGGGGCGGCGGGGATACTACATCATTGGGGGATCGAGTCGGGAGGGGTATCGTCGGGGAGCAGCGGCCTGGCTCCACTGGCGGATAATGTGTCAGCTGATAGAGCGTCGGCACCAATTCTACAATATGGGAGGCTCTCCGGGCGAATTCGCAACAGCTGGCTCTCCCGATGACCCTTATCACGGACTCTATCGCTTCAAGATCGGACTAGGCGCTAAACCCATCCCCTGTAGGGGAGGACGCTGGATAATGCGCCCGGGGCACCAGCGTCTTCACCAGCTAGTCGACCTGATCCGGAACTGATGATGGTCAGGGTCGGACGGCGAGTAAACGCCCTCGAGAGTAGAGAGAGCCTGTCATGGGAGTTGAGTGAGTCAAGACCGAATAGGTGGGGGGAGTATCTGATGAGGACTGAGGGTGGGTTCTTCCAGTCACCTCTCGGGGTATTTGTAGGCGCACCCAAGGGTAGGACAATCTATTGTGTACTTCGATCCGGCCATAGTGTGCATGGGATAGCTCTAGGTGTGCTAGCGGGGTGTCGTCTATCTACTCGACTGCGGCATGCGTATTTTCCTTCTCTTCCTGCTATACACCCTCCCGGCTCGAATGAGCGAGCCCTCGACCTTCTAATCGACGCTTTAGATGACCAGGGGGCAGCAGATGTGCATTTCGATTCGTTCGATGCCGGGTGGGAGCTAGACCAGGCTAGAGGAGAGAGGGAACGAGTCGAGTTCTTGGTCTCATTGGAGGATAGTGCCGCTGAAATCCTTTGTCGATTCGGATCAGGACACCGAAGACGATGCCGACTCGGTGAACGAGAGGCCTGGCGCTCAAATCGACTGGTTGGAGAGGATGGCCGTGCCATACTCGATGCCGTAATGGGCCATGCGGTGAGGCGAGCGCACGATAGGAGGGGGCAGAACTATGCTGTTTCTATCCCTGAGCTGACCAAGGAGATGGCCACCTCCCATAGAACCCATAGCTGGGGAGCATGGGTGACCGCAGCCTATGCCGGCGAACAGCTCCTTGCCGCTGCACTTGTGGGGGTTGGTGGTGAAAGAGGTTTCTACGTGATGGGTGGTTCGACTCCGGAGGGATACCGGTGTGGGGCGGCGATCTGGCTACAATACCAGATCATGAAGGAACTCAAGGAGATAGGATGTACTGAGTACAACCTCGGGGGAACACCGATTGAGGCCGCTGATGCTAGCAGTCCAGGTCATGGACTCTACCGCTTCAAGTCATCTTTCGGCGGTGCAAGGGTTAGTCGTAGGGGACGGCGAGCCGTGCTCTGTCTTATACATGCCTCGGCACATCGATTAGGTGCAGAGTTGGGGAGAGTCCTGAGATGATCGGGCAAGTGAGGTCAATGCCGATACTCTCACTGACGGCTCTCAGAGAGATATGGCGGGAGCACAAAGGGGGATTTGGAATCGAGGAGGATCACGAGCCTCACCTCGAAGCTGCGCTCGAATGGCTTAAGAGAGCACAGGACGCTACTCCCGATGCTGGTGTCGCTAGGGGGTACTCACTGATTTGGCACCCCTACTTCAAAGCACAAGGCTGGCAGCCATCCTATCCCGAGACAACCGGTTATATAATCCCTACTCTATATGAATCCTCGAGGAGACTCGGTGATGGAAACCTGGCCGAGAGAGCTACTCTGGCAGCTCGATGGTTGGTTGGGTTGCAACTCTCATCGGGTGCGATAGCGGGTGGTGTGATCGGGCAAGAACAGACGCCCGCCATCTTCAATACTGGACAGGTCATCTTCGGCTGGCTCAGCGCGTTCATCGAAACCGGTGAATCAGAGTTCGCAGATGCGGTGCTCCGAGCAGGGGAGTACCTCCTATCCACTCTCGATCCCGACGGTATCTGGAGGAAAGAGAATTCGATCTTCGCCGATCCGCGGGCGACCCTTTACAATACCCGTGCAGCATGGGCCTTGGCCGAGGCTGGATTACTCCTAAAACGACCTGATTTTCTGCTCGGCGCTAGAGCGAATCTATCTGCGGTCGCAAATCTACAGCGAGAGAATGGCTGGTTCCCGAACTGTTGTCTTACCGACCCAGAAAACCCTCTCCTCCACACCCTAGCGTACACCATCAGGGGGCTTCTCGAGGGGGGGAGGATCTTAGATGACGCCAGGTTGGTCAGATCCGCAGAATCAGCAGCGGAACGGCTCCTCGACTCGGTCGCCCCAAGTGGCTGGATGCCAGGTCGATACCGGGCCGACTGGACGTCGGCGGTACCCTGGAGTTGCTTGACAGGACAGGCCCAGATGGTCAACAACTGGATCCGGCTCTATGAGATCGGCGGGGATCCTAGATGGCTCACCGCGGTGCCGAGGGTGCTGAGATTCGTCAAAACCACACAAAATAGGACGAGTTCCAACCCCGGCATCCGTGGTGGGATCAGGGGAGCCGCGCCGATCAGTGGGGATTATGGTCGGTATGAGGTCCTCAACTGGGCGACGAAGTTTTTCGTCGATGCATTGATACGGGATGAACAGATTAAGGGGCGAGCGGTGGGGGAGGGCTTCTGGCTCGCATGAGGAGGACTCGCCTGAGGGTGGGGCCAGCTGGCTTTGCAGGTCTCTTTACCTCGCGCGGAGTGCGCGACGAGGAGATCCGCTCATCACTCACCGCGATGGCGGGTGCGCTCGGGATACAGCAGGCTATAGGGGACTGGAGTGGGACCCAGGGGGTGTGGACTGATCCAGCCGCTGGGGTCGGAATGGTGGTCAGCCCAGGGGATGAGCTCGTCGGCCGGCGTCTAGCAGTAGCATGCTCGGGAGAGCTCTATAACCTCTCTGAACTCGAAGGGGATCTCTACCGCGAGGGGGTGGCGGTACATTGGTCCGATGATCGAGAGGCGATCCAGGATATACTGGAGTATTGGGGTCTAGAGGACGGGATACGACGTCTGGAGGGGGCCTTCGCCCTGGCGATCTGGGATATACATGAGCGTACCCTCCACCTCGTTCGGGATCGCCTAGGGATCAAGCCTCTCTTCGTTGGAGTACAGCGAGGGCTGGTTTACTTCGGATCACGCCTCCGCGCACTCACCGTCGTCCCGGGATTCGAAAGGTTGATCGATCGCCGCGCACTTCGCCACTATCTCCGGTACCTCTATGTCGCTGCACCCGATTCGATATATCGGGACGTATACAAGGTCAAGCCAGGCCATATCCTGACCATCTCCGACCCAGGCGCTCCCCTGCCAACTGCACGCGCATACTGGTCCCTCCAGGAAGTAGTTGCAGATGGCCTCTCGAATCCATTCATGGGCACCCTCGAGGAAGCGACCGATGAGATGGAACGCCTCTTGACAGCGGCGGTCCGCAATCGCCTCGGGGGAACGACGTCGCCTGGAGCACTCCTCTCCGGTGGGATCGATTCCACTAGTATCGTAGCACTCCTCTCCGAAATGGAGTCTGAGCCAGTCAAGACCTTTGTGGTCTCCTTCAGTGGTACTGAACATGACGAGGCTGTGTACGCGGCCCGGATAGCTCAGTTCCTCGGTACAGAACATACGAAGCTGGATGCGACTGGTCACGATGCTCGTTCCCTGGCATACCAGCTACCGGAGTTCTTCGATGAGCCCTATGCCGATGCCGGTGCAATTCCAGCACTCCTCATGGCTCAACTCGCTGGACAAGCGATCGACACGGCATTGGTCGGGGATGGGGGCGACGAGATCTTCGGGGGATACAACCGATATATCCATGGCGCAGGGCTCATCCACCGGTTGAGCCGAATCCCGTTGCCGTTGAGGCGAATCGTTTCAGCTGGGATCGAAGCACTTTCCACCACTTCATGGCAAGAGTTACACCGATTCGGAGCGTTCCTCCTCCCAAAGAGATCGAGACACCGTCTCGCTGGCGAAAAGATCGGCAAGTTAGGTCGCCTACTGAGAGGGAGGACAGAGACAGAGATGTACAAGGCCCTGCTATCCGCCTGGCAGCAACCGGAAGAATTAGTCTTCGGTGGGGCGGAGGGGCGAGATATACTCGACGAGGTGCTCGATGGAGAGCATCCTCCTAGGCTCTGTGATCGTATGATGTTGGCGGATCAGCTCCTCTATCTGCCTGACGATCAGCTAGTGAAGGGCGAACAGGTCTCTCTCGCCTCCGGACTCCGATTCAGGTCACCCCTCCTCGATCACTCACTAGTGGAGTTCTCCTGGCGGCTGCCCCCAACGCTCAAGATGGGAGGGGGCCGAGGCAAGCTATCCCTCCGTGAGCTCCTTTACCGTCGTATACCAGCAAGGTTGATCGACCGTCCGAAGGTCGGGTTCTCGGTGCCACTCGCGGGATGGTTGCGGGGCCCATTGCGTCCGTGGGCAGAGGATCTATTGGGTCCTGAGTCCTTGGCTCAAGACGATCTCTTCCATATCGAGTCGATCCATGACGCGTGGCGGCGGCTCCTCAGTGGTCACGATGACCTCGCCCTCGCCCTCTGGGCTGTCCTCTGTTTCCAGGGGTGGCGCCAATACTGGCTGTGAAACGATTGCAGTAATCGGGAAGTCTTTTCAGGTCGGCGTCCTGGTCTGATAAGTGGGAAAGCTGCTAGGCCGATGTGTATCAACGCCTTGAGTTGTGCTGGATGGCGCAGTGTTGGCTCCGTTTCGATCAGCGTTGGGGAACACATATTGCCCGTAGAGGGGGGGCGTATCCTGTCGTCGTGGCGGCTCTGGAGACTATCTGTGGTTCTATACTCGGTGCTCAAAACTCTAGCGAAAGATGGAGTCGCAGAGCTGTGGAGCTAAGAGTGGTCAGTATAGCAATATTTGTAGGGTGGCCAGCGGTTCGGCATGGTGTCGAAACTGGTGGCTCCTTTTTTGAGCTGTCTCTCGAACGTATCAGTTGGACATCCGCCACCATAGACAGAAGGTGTAATAGGATAGAGAATATAGGAAGGTGGTTTCATGACTGGAACCAGACGGGTAACAATGTTGTTACTGCCGGCGATATTGTTTCTGCTCGGCGCGTGTAGTGACGATCCCCTGACACCTCCTGAAGGGGGTGCTGAAAGGATCCCTGCTCAGATCGAGATCATCTCGGGCCAGGACCAGGTCGCGATCGCCGGTGAGGCACTCCCCACGGCTCTAGAGGTGCAGGTGCTCGATGAGGAGGGACGTCCGGTAGGGAATCAGGTGGTGATCTATCAGGTGACCTCGGGCGCCGGGGATGTTCAGTCAGATACAGTCCTGACCAACTCCGATGGCATCGCCTATGGTAAATGGATCCTCGGACCTGAGCCTGGAGAGAATCTGCTAGAGGCTCGGCTGATGATGAGGGGGAGGATCTTGCGGCGCCCCTTTGCAAGGTTTAGAGCGCGCGGGGTCCGTAAGGCTCAGGAGGGTAGGGCAACGGCGATCGAGATCGTCTCCGGTCAGAATCAGCGTGGTGCTGCAGGGGCTGAGCTCCCTGAGCCCCTGAAGGTGAAGGTGCTCGACAGTCACGGGCGTGTGATCGAGGGACAGGAGGTCCAATACCGTGTCACCGAGGGGGCAGGATCCCTCTCAGCGCGGCGTGCCATCACCGATGAGGAGGGAATCGCTAGTGTGCGGTTGACACTAGGTGATCGACCGGGACGGAACACCGTGGTAGCCACTATAGGTGGATGGTCGAACAAGAGGTCCACACTATCGGTCGACTTTACTGCCATAGCAACTGCCGATACGACGACACCGCCGGACGAACCGGGAGATCCAGGAACCCCGGGGGGGGGCGGTACTCCTCCGCCATCGGTCAGTATTACGGAGTGTGCCAACCCGCAGCCGGGCTGGATATGGTGTGATGACTTCGAGGAGAATAGGCTCGGCCAATATTTCGAGTACGACGACGCGAATGGGGGGTTCATCCGCGCCGCCGGAGTTGGCATCGATGGCTCTAGCGGGATGCGTGTCCGCTTCTCACGTGGTCAGGTAAACGCTGGCTCACTGAAGCTTGCCTTTGGCGCGACCCCGCAGCCCTACTTCGAGCCAGTCGATCGGGGACGGCAGAAATACCGTGAGATCTACTGGCGGTTCTATGTGAGGAATGCCCCGAACTGGACTGGGGGTGGTGGCGACAAGCTCACTCGTGCAGCGAGCATGGCCTCTCGGAACAGTTGGGCTGAGGCTATGATCGCGCACCTATGGAGTGGTGGTCGTAATCATGACTACCTCGTCATAGACCCCGCATCCGGTACAGATACACGGGGCAACCTGAGGACCACCAGATACAATGACTTCGACAATCTACGGTGGCTGGGTGCAGAGGCCGGGCGTACACCGATCTTCGATCGTAACCATGTGGGTGAATGGTATTGCGTAGAGGTGCGGGCGCGCCTGAACGATGCTGGACGGTCGAATGGCGTACTCGAGTACTGGATCGATGATCAGCTAGAGGCTCGCCGTGAGGGGCTGAACTGGGTGGGATCCTTCGACGAGTATGGGATCAATGCTATTTTCCTGGAGAACTACTGGAATGATGGCGCACCACAGGTGCAGGAACGTTATATCGATAACCTCGTAGTCAGCACTCAAAGGATCGGGTGTGGTGATGGGGCACCGGGGAGTGGTACAGATGATCCAAAGGAGCCTGCCCCCCCCACACCGTTGGTAACCACCATTACCACCTCGCCTTCAGAGGTATCTATCGAGGAGGACGAGAGCGTGACCCTGACTGCCACGGTCCGTGATCAGTATGGTAGGGTCATGTCTGACAAGCGGGTTACCTGGCGGAGTAGCGATACAGGTGTGGCTCGAGTATCGTCGACTGGACAGCTCACCGGGAGGATCGAGGCTGTCTCGGCCGGATCGGCTACGATCACAGCAGAGGTGGATGGGAAGAGTGCACGGGTACGAGTGACGGTAAAGAGGTCAGCGGTCGTAGAGCCACCGCCGACGCCTGGTCGCGATCCTATGCCAGGCTCCAGTGATAGGATCCTCTTCGATGCTCGCACAACGCTCCAGCAAGCCACATCAGAATCTCAGGCGAAGTCGCTCTTCGTCTATACGAGTGGCAATATACACTTCACACCAGATGTCGATGGTAGGGGCACTAAGGCACTCCGTGCCGATTATAATGCCTATAATGGCCGGTGTTCTGATACTGGTGCCCAAATGCAGGCTGTCTTCCCAACTCCGGCGCCCAAGGAACTCTATATACAGTACAAGACGCTCATAGGTCGTACGCCTACCGGAGGTGGCGTGGGACAGATAGGTCGGTTCCAGATCACAAACCCCAATTGTGGCACAGGTGGCAATGCGGGCGCAAAACGTCTTTTGGTGACACGTGATGTCACTGATCAGGGTAATAGGGGGCGCACAGACTTGCTCTGGCCGGGACCAGCACCTGCTATTCCACGTATGGCAATCGATACCGAGAACTGGTCTGCAGGAGCGAATCTAGTCCACATCGACCCTCAGGAGTATCAAGGCCAGGTCATGGTGTGGACCGTGTACTACCGTGCTGAGTCTAGGGTTGGCGCTCGAGACGGCGTTATTCGAGCCTGGTTCAATGGAGACCTTATCATGGAGCACACGAACGTACCCCTGCGGCCAGAGGGATTTCGGGCATTCAGTATGCCTGCTACCTTCAACTCCCCGATGTACGATCAGTCTGAATACTTCTGGGATATCGTCGCTTGGGAACCGAGACGCTGAATGATAACACGGCGTTATAGGTAAGCTATCCGACCGCCAGTTGTGATCTCTCCACGGCTGGCGGTTTGGTTAGGACTCTCGGACTTGGCTCGACTGCCTCTTTCTAGGTCAGCTGGTCTCCAGCTGATCGGCTCAGCTACCTTATCACCACGTATCCATCGAATGGTAAATGGACCGGTCTTTTGTGACTCGGTATCGATCTCGAAGGTATTGAGTAGGGAGATGATCTCCTCACGGCTATACCCCAAGCGCCTGACGTACTTCCACGGACTCTGATCGGGAGGAACATCGTATATAGATACAACGGCGACATCTCCACCTTGAGTGATCGTCTCTCTTATCTGTCGATCTATGAATTCGAGTCCCTCGATAGAGTTCTTCTGTAGTGCGAGGTAGGTGACAGAGATACGTCGTTCTGGCGGAAGAGTGTTGGTGAAGAACAGCAGGTTGTCTATTTCATCATATCCCGGATAGATGAGTAGATTCGCCTCTTCAATGATATTCTCTACAATGATTATGCGTTCCTCTCTCGGATACATGATATAGTTGACAATGCCATCGAATATGTTGAGCGCCAGAGCACACGCACCTAATAAGATGATCCGTGACCTGGAACGATCAGGTAACCCCGCCATTATGATGCCGAGAGGAACAGCCAATTGCATGTAGAATTGATCATCGGAGTCGTTCCATAGGACCCCGAATGCCAGGACCGCTCCAGACCAAGCTATCATTATCCAGTAAATACAAGCTGGGCTGAGTAACACAGGCAGATCAGACCGATCCTGCCGTTGTTTCAATATCAACAAGATAGCGCTGCCTGCACTTGCTCCAGCAGCTAGGGTCAGGATTGCCCTTAGTAGAGATCCACTTTTATCTCTCCAGAACTCTACAGCAGGGGACATATTAACTACTGCGCTGCCGGCACCATATAGTGCATGTGCGCTCGCGGTGACGATGCCCATCGGCGACAAACTGATCCCATACGAATCCATGGTTCGCTCGGAAACAGTGCCTCCAGCATAGTTCGTCAACCAAGCTATGAACTCACCCGCTGAGGTAGGATCGAGTAGCCAAACGAGAAACAGAACTACTCCTGCCAGTGCGACCGCTGTCCCATAGACTCCTGTAAATGCGACTATAGCTTGGCGCGGCTCTCTTCTAAGGCTGTGCCACAGTCCTATTGATATAGAGAGGGTAGTAGCCAGTATGATATTGGATATGAAGAATAGAGTTGCGACCCCAAGCGCGAGACCGGCAGAAATAGCTGACCAGGCTTTTGGCTGTGTACTGTATCTTACCAAAGACGCAGCGGCGATGACAAGAAAGGGCATCTGCAAGATAGGCGTTTTGTCGGATATCCAGAGGCGTGAGAAGGCGGAGCCCAATACAAACCATGTGGTTGCGTGATTGGCGGAAATTCTGTTCAGCGTGACCAACGGCGCTAGTCTCCAACGAAATAGCCCAAGAGCTGTTGCACCCGCCCATATACTCAGGAGCCGTTGCTGGTCGGTCCCTGTTCGAACTGAGCCGAAGGCCTTCATCAGATGATGCCAGATGGCACCGGCTGGATCCATTAAGAGACGATTCGGGTTCCACCCCCATGTGCCTTGTTCATAAAGAGTGCTACGCACCAGCCCGTCACCGGTCACAGCTCCAACCTGAATGTTCGATAAGACAACGAGGGACAGAGCGAACCAGAGTCCCGCATCAATGAGATCTCGTTTGGGGCCGATCATGGAGTCAGCTAGAGTTTTTTTTACCCGTACAGGTAGTGTCATCGCGATAAATATTTGGTGAGGGTGGGAGGTGTCTCCACATTGGCATGGATCGGGCCACCAGAAAACGGAGCTATGAACTGATATTGGAAGTCTTATAGAAAGGTGTTCAGGGAGGAGGGAATGAAGATCGGTCAGATGATGTCCAAAACTGTGGGGTCTATGCGCGAAGTGTCGTAGCTATCCTGCAGGATCTATCTGAGCGTCAGCCCTCAAGCAGCTATGTACTTCAGATGTAGAGGTCTGGCTCGTGGCCCTGGATTTGCCCCGATTGCGATAGCCATTTCTCCCAATACCACCACTCCAGTATTGGAGCGCAGTATTATTGAGCACGATATCAGAGAAACCACGCGCATCCAAATTGATTCGTGGTCAGACTCAGCCGAGCTGGATCACCCCATGGATGCTACTCGTAGTAGTGGGCGTTTCGGCTGGACTGAGGCTCCCAGGACTCGTGGGGTTCCCCTTCGAACAGGACGAACTCTACACTCTGATCGAATCGACCGAATTGTTCGATTCACCACTGCACCCTGGGATACAAGCACGTCCACTCTATTACCTTCTGCACCATATGGTAATAGAGGTCTTACCTCAGACACATTTCGGGTTACGGTTACCTGCCCTCCTCTTCGGTGTCCTCGGGGTTTGGCTTACCTGGGTCTTAGGATCCCGCACCATCGGGGATGTCGGGGGATTAGTGGCAGTCTTGCTCGTAGCTATCTCTCCCTGGCACATGCATGCTTCTGGGATGGCTAGGTACTGGTCACTAATCTATCTCTTGGCCACGGCATTCTATCTCTGTCTCCACAGGGCCTCAAGGACCGGCCTACCACACCACTATCTGTCAGCCCTCTTATTTTTGGTACTAGGTGCTGCTACACATCCTGCATTCGTCTTTCCTGTGCTTGGAGCAGCAGTGGGTCTCTATATGGTTGGGGCTGGGGATAGACTACGTCCTTCTATGCCATCTCGTAACGCAATCATATATCTGTGGGGGCCAGTCGGTGTAGGCGCATTGTTGTTAGTCGGGCTCCTGTTCATTACCAACGTCCAGTATCATCTGCGAAACTTCGACGGTCGCGGGATCCATGCTACTCTCCGACTCATTCCAGCGATGGTACAGTGGATGACTCCAACGATTTTCGCCGCTGGCCTACTCGGAAGTGGTCTGTTGCTAGCCGAGTCTAGGGGGAGCCATCGCCAGTTCGGTGCGATGGTCGTTGGTGGTACATGTGTGGCACTTCTCTTCCTCTTTTTGGCATCGCTGGTAACCGATGTGTACGCCGATTATGGGGTAGCGATGCTCCCCCTACTCTTCGTCTCTTCAGGGGCTTTGGTGCAGTTGACGGTGCCCCGAGGGGCAGGGCGTGGGTACCTCCCTATGTGGGGTATGGTAGCCGTTCTCAATGTCGGGGTTCTGCCGTCCACCATATCACACCTGTCGGACGGTACCCGTTTTGACCACCGTCCAGCATTCGATGAGATAAGGAGGAAGGCACCTGAGCTTCTCGTGCTGACCTGGCCAATTGTCATACAGCAGCGATACGCACCAGAACTCCATGGCCGTGAGTTGATCGTCAGTCCCAGCTTCCTGGAGGAAAAACTCATCAAGGAGCGCGATTTCTGGGCGGTGATCTCCGTTCAGCGGAATGGAATCGTCTCCGATGAAGGTGGCGACGTCCAGAGATGGTTGAATGACAACTGTACACTCTCAGCATCGCACCAGCGTCCTCGGATCGATTATAGAGTGTATAGGACTGATCTGTATCGCTGTCGTATTTAGTGCCGATGATGGCTCGATGTCGGGCTATACTCGAAGCTAGTCGGAGGTGAGGGGTTGCCATAATGAAGCACCTGATCGAGATGTCTATAGTCATTCCGGCTTATAACGAGGAGTCTCGAATCGAGCCCACCATTCACGATGTGGTAAGGTACTTTCGCTTGGCCGAGAGATCATTCGAAGTGATCGTGGTCGATGATGGTAGCCGTGACAGAACTGCGGCGCTCATTGCGCATCTGCTCCACCAATACGACGAGCTCCGGTTGATACGATTACCGATTAACCGAGGAAAGGGCTACGCTGTCCGTACTGGTGTCGTGAATACGAAGGGCAGTTATGTATTGTTCACTGACGCAGATGGTTCGACCCCGATCTCCGAAATCGAGCGGCTTGATACTGCGCTCCAGACCGGATCCGATATCGCTATCGGATCACGAGCCCTTGAAGGTGAGGGGGTACAAGTCGAGACGAGGTGGTATCGCCGGCTGATCGGGCGAGCATTCCACCTCTTGGTGAACTCTCTAGCAGTACGTGGAATCAAAGATACCCAATGTGGTTTCAAGCTCTTCCGGTCAGAAGTTGCACACGACCTTTTTTCGCGGATGCGAATGAACGGATTCAGCTTCGATGTGGAGTTGCTGTTGATGGCCCAGAGACGCGGATACGGTATTTCCGAGGTGCCGATTAATTGGGAGCATAGAGCAGGCTCCAGGGTCAATCTGGTTTTAGACTCTCTACGTATGGCCCGTGACTTGTTGGTCATGCGCGGAAATGCTCTGCGCAGAAACTATGATGAGCCACACCTTACCCCAATGTACGAGCAAGTAGCCGTAGAGTAGGGCCGGCGGAAAGGCAGCGCTCAGGTTGACGCCGATCTTTCTCTGCCAGCGCTCGAGGATGATGGTGGTGTGAAATAGTCCTCTATCAATCTCTATTTAGAATAGCAGTGTCTTGGGAACGATCATATGAGCCAATTAGTCGATGGTAGGGTCAAGAGGTCAAGTTATAGATCTGCTCAGCTGATTAGAGCTTACAGGTCGTCGCCGGATTGGCTCATTGTGGCGCTCCTCGTTGCTATGCTATGCTACATTTGGCGGTTACAAGACCTCTTCCCATACCTTGCGGAAACGGGATTCGTATTACTGGTCTCCTTGGCAGCAATAGGCCTGTTTCTCGTAAATCGCGACAGACGCCGCTCGCTCATAAGGGCGTTCCACCGAATAACAATCGGTGTAGCGATATTGTTTGTGGTGATGGTGCTCTCTATACCTGGAAGTGTCTATCCAGGATATAGTTTCGATTTCATAGTGCAGGACTTCGCCAAAACCTTTCTCCTCATGATCCTGTTGGCAGCGAGCGCCCGTACCATAAATGACTTGGAGTGGTATCTCAGCGCGCAGGTAGCAGGTGCAGGCCTGTATGGCATTTTCACCGTGTGGCGGTTCGAGGTCGGAGGGGATGGAAGGTTGGGTGATCTCGTATACCATGATGCGAATGATATAGGGATGCTGATAGTATGCACGTTGCCACTCGCAATATATTTCCTGAGACCTGGAGTTAGATTTCAGTTTAGATTCTCGGCCTTGGTCGCAGTGCTTGTGTCTCTAGTGACTATAGTGAAGACGGGCTCACGAGGGGCATTTCTAGCCCTAGTGGCAGTACTCCTCTACATGCTTATCCACTTTAGAGCTTTTTCCAAGAGGAAACGGTATGTGATTCTGGCCGGCATGGCCATCTTTTTTCTGGCGATTGCGAACGAAACCTATTGGGAGTCAATGCAAACACTACTCAGCCCACAGGATGACTACAACTGGTCAGGGGGCGCGGAGGAGGGACGGATAGAGGTATGGAAGCGCGGCATCGGTTACATGATCGAACGTCCACTCTTAGGGGTTGGTGCCGCGGCTTTCCCAATTGCCGAGGGCACGGTCTCTGAGTTGTCCGGTCGACAGGGATACGGCATCGGTTTGAAATGGTCTGCCGCGCACAACTCCTTTGTCCAGATCGGTGCTGAGCTTGGAGTCACGGGCCTGCTCACCTTTAGCGTCCTCCTGGTTTTAGCTCTCATCGCCTGCCATAAGATTGGAAATGATAAGTCGATGATTCATGAGAGATCGATCAGCGACCGGCCAACTGCCGCATACACCGCAATGGGTCAGGCACTCTGTGCTACGTTGATCGGCTATTTGGTGGCAGGTTTCTTTCTATCACAGGCCTATGCAGCCTATCTCTATGCCACATTCGGGATCATAGTCGGCCTGATCAGGGTGACCTCGGACAATGGTCAAAACACTCACGACGAGGGTTCAATGGCAACGAGATACCAGTCAGGCGTGTCACGACGTGTAGAATCACGGGATTGGAGGGATAGTGTACCATAAGCATGTCTTGAAGGGGCTAGTGGAACGATTCCTTGCTATTGGCACAGCCAAGAACTCTCTGTTTCGCTCTCGGGTTCGTTCATGGGGGCTAGTGCTAGCATACCATAATGTGACTCGTGGAGAGGGAGCCGGTCAGGGTGATAGATCATTACATCTACCTAAGGATCGGTTTGCGAAGCAGCTAGATCTTCTGGTCGAAACTTGTGATGTGGTTCCGCTAACCACTATCCTCAGTCCACCAGTAGAGGTCGATAGACCTCGAGTGGTCATTACCTTCGACGATGCGTACCGCGGAGCAGTGACATGGGGTGTAGAAGAACTCGCACGGCGGGGGTTGCCAGCCACCATCTTCGTTGCCCCCGAATTTGTGGGAGGTTCCTCCTTCTGGTGGGACATATTGGCTGATACCAAGGCGCCCAGGGACCAATATGTCGACTTCCGTATAAAGGCATTACAGTGCTACCGAGGTGTAGATCGCGTGATTCGGAAGCATGCAGCACGGTGTGGGGTCGTCGAGAATCGGGTGGACGAATACGCGGTAGCTGCTAATGAAGCCGAGTTGCAAGAGGCCGTCGCAGTGCCGGGGATTACGCTAGGCTCACATAGCTGGAGTCACCCTGACCTCACCAGATTGAATGATGAAGAGCTGCAGCAGGAGCTGCAGCGTCCCCTGCAATGGCTATACGATCGCTTTGAATCTGTGACCCCGTGGCTAGCCTATCCATATGGTAGATCATCAGCGACCGTGAGGAATGCAGTCGCAGAGGCTGGGTACACAGGTGCCCTGTTAGTTTCTGGGGGGTGGATATCCCCCGAAACATGCGAGCCTTTCGAGGTGCCGAGATTAAATGTGCCTTCCGGCATGTCTCAGGATGGGTTTGCACTTCGTATTGCCGGTGTTCTCTAGGTAACATGCCGCAGTGGACTAGTCTTGCGAAATGTCGAGCTGCCTACCACCCCGTGCCACAATGTGATTTTACTCGCTACACTTGGAGTCTCACCGAGTCGTCAGAGATGATCTGAGGGATATTGTGTGCAGACCGATTCGAGTCCTACACATGATACAGAGTCTGAACTATGGAGGAATGGAGCGCCTCCTGTCAGAACTGGTGAGGAGATTCGATACCGGTCGGGTTGAGAGTCACATACTTGCTCTGCAGTACCTTGGGAGGTTTTCCTCTGGGTTGGACGGCTGTGCGGTTCTCCATGTGGCTGATCCGATGCCGCCGTACTCGATGTTATGGCCAGCCAGTCTGATCCGCCGGATCCGTCAGATTGCGCCAGATGTAGTCCATACCCATAGCGGGGTCTGGTACAAGGCCTCTCTAGCCGCTCGTAGGGCGGGAGTACCATACCTATTACATACGGAGCACGGTCGTAAGTGGCCGGATCCTTTGGGTGACCGGTTTTGGGATGGTCTAGCAGCACGACGTACCGATCTGATTGTAGCAGTATCAGAGGTCCTCGGTGCGCAGTTGGCCGCGACCGTCGTAGGTCGCCGCGGTAGGGTCAGGATCATCCCCAACGGCGTCGACACAGAGCTATACCAGCCTCGGATCGATAATGGTGCGCTCCGGCAGAGGCTCGAGATACCTCCGGGAGTTCCGATCATCGGCAGCATTGGTAGGCTAGAGCGGATCAAAGGGTACGATATCATGCTGCAAGCCTTCGCGAGACTTTCTGTCACCTGGTCAGATGGCCCGAAGCCAGTCTTGGTAATCGCTGGTGATGGCGCGCAACGTGCCGACTTGGAGAGGATCGTCCGGGAGGAGAGACTCTCAGATAAGGTCCGTTTGTTGGGGTGGTGTGACGATGTGCACGCTCTGCACGAGGCCTTCACCATCTTCACCATGTCATCACGAAGTGAGGGGACATCTATGAGTCTGTTGGAGGCGATGAGTACAGGCCTCTGTCCCGTGGTGACCGATGTGGGTGGGAACGCCGCAGTACTGGGCCCCAAGCTTCGTCATCGGCTGACTCCCAGTGAGGATAGTCAGGCACTCGCACATGCCTGGCACGTTGCCTTATCAGATACGGAGTCTCGTGCGCGGGATGGGATTACCGCGCGTAGGATAGTGAAGTCCCAGTTCAGTATCGAGACGACTGCACGCGCTTACGAGGAGATTTATGCGTCATGAGAATCTTGTGGCTCTCTCATCTCCTACCCTATCCCCCTCATGGTGGGGTGTTGCAACGTAGCTATAACCTCCTACGCCATATCGCGGCACGTCATGAGGTGCACCTGGTAGCTTTGAATCAGCGGGCCCTCCTCTCTACGCCAGATAGGGTGGAGTGGGCTTCGGAGGAGTTGTCCAAGGTAGCCGCTCGGGTAGATGTCTTTCCAATGCAGAGCGATCGCTCACGCCTCCTTTGGGCAGCTATGGCAGGGGTCACCTTCTTCCATTCCTCACCTTACGATATCAATTGGCTGCGTAGCCCTTCACTTAGGGCGTACCTCACCCAACTCGGTAAATCCGAGAGATTCGATCTGGTGCATCTAGATACGGTCGGTCTCGTGCCCTACGCTACCTGTTTTGCAGGTACCCCTGTCGTTCTGAACCATCACAATATCGAATCACATATGATGGCGCGCCGTGCGGAGAACGAGCCAGTCCGATGGCGGCGTCTCTACTTCAGGCGTGAGGCGCGCAAACTCGCGGCACTGGAGCGGGACGTGGTCCCCTGGATGGCGATGAATCTCGTCGTCTCCGAGCTCGATGCGGCTCGGCTCTTGGAGGTAGTGGGCCAAGCTCCGATCCGGGTGGTCCATAATGGTGTCGATATCGACTACTTCGCTCCAGTCGAGCCACCCATGACCAATGATGGGGGGCTGGTCTTCGCGGGTGGAATGAACTGGTACCCGAATCGAGAGGCGGTGCTCTATCTCCTCCGCGAGATCTGGCCAGAGTTGATCAGTGATCGAGCGGATCGTCATATCACGATTTTAGGGCAAGATCCTCCCGCCGAGTTAGTCGCCGCCGCAGTCGATCCTCGTATATCCGTCCCTGGATTCGTTCCCGATGTCCGGCCCTATATAGATGCTGCAGCAGTGTATATCTGCCCGATCCTCGATGGTGGCGGTACTCGCCTCAAGATACTCGATGCTTTAGCGATGGCTAAGCCTCTGGTGGCGACCGGACTCGCAGTGGAAGGGCTAGGGCTCGAAGATGGTGTCCACTATCTCAAGGCCGAGACACCTGCTGATTATGTGCGACAGGTTCGTAGACTAGAAACTGAGCCTGCTCTAGCGCGGCGATTAGCTAATAGAGGACGAGAGTTGGTCGAGCAGCGTTACGCTTGGAGTGTGATAGGGGAAAGGCTCGAGGACGCATATCGATCCTCTATCAGCCAGATGGCGCCAGCTCATTGAGCGGCTGGTACGAAGAATGCCCGGCGGATAGGGCTTAGGCTATTTTCAGAGCGGGATAGATCACCTATCGAGATCGAGGGGCTGTCTCCCCAGATGAAACTGCCACATCTGCTCACTCTATCCTCTAGTCGAGAGGGGTGACCATAGTGTTAGCTGAGCACCAGTCCCTAGGTTTCATCGCCTTCTATACGAAGGCATACCCCCGCCGTACCGTACTGCTAATCATTTTACTCGTACTCGCTGGACTCGCCGAAGGGATAGGTGTAGCTACACTCTTGCCACTCCTTGAACTCTCGGTCCCTAACTCTGGAGCAGAACTCTCCGGGCTCAGCAGTGCCGTATCAGATCTCCTCAGTGTAGCCGGGCTTGCGCCCCGTATCGAGATCCTCCTCGTCCTTATAGTGGTTGGGATGGTGCTCAAGGCGGTCTTTCGGCTAATGGCAATGAAGCAGGTGGGCTATACTGTCGCCCGGGTCGCTAGCGATCTGCGCCTCGAGTTGATCCGAGCGCTGATGGGGACGCGATGGTCATATTTCACCAGCAAATCGGCAGGTCACCTGGCAAACTCGATCGGGACAGAGGCTACGCGGGCAGGTAATGGGTATCAGAGTGTCTGTAAATTGTTTGCCTCTGTCATTCAGGCACTGATCTATGGTACTCTAGCTTTCATGGTTTCTTGGCAGATGGCGCTGATCGCCGTCGGTGCCGGCTTCGTCGTGGTGATGGTCCTCAATCGTCTCGTCAGCCTGAGCCGGGCGGCTGGGTACAGTCAGACCGAACTTATGGGATCTCTCCTGGCGCGGTTGACAGACGCCGTGCAGGGGATCAAGCCGATCAAGGCGATGGCCCGGGAGGCGCACCTACAGCCGATGCTGGAGAGAGAAACCCGAGAGCTCAGTCGGACGCAGCAACGGATGGTCCTGGCAGCTGAAGCGATGGACTCGATGCAGGAGCCGCTCCTCGTCGTATTGATGGCTATCACACTCTATCTAGCTCTGACCGTCGGCCAACTCGCACTGACGTCTGTCATCATCATGGCCTTCCTCTTCTATCGATTTGCTGGTCGTATAGCGATGGCGCAGAGCGATTATCAGTCGATTGCCTCAGGTGAAAGTGCTTTTTGGGCTATGAAGGAGAGGATTGACTCAGCTATCGATCAGAGGGAGAATCTAGGGGGGGCTCTATCTCCCCCTCTTCTAGAAAAGGGACTCGAGTTCGACTCGGTCAGCTTCCGCTATGCTGCGAAGGTAGTACTAGACGGAGCATCGTTCTCGATACCAGCCGGCGAGGTAGTAGCGATCATAGGCCCCTCGGGCGCGGGGAAGACGACGATCGCTGACCTTATCATCGGGTTACACCAGCCTGAGGCTGGAATGATCCTGGTGGATGATCTACCCCTTCCAGAGTTCGATCTCCGGGGCTGGCGTGAGATGATCGGTTATGTGCCCCAGGAGATGTTCCTCTTCCATGATACTGTCTATGATAATGTCGCGCTGAGCGATCCCTCGATAACCAGAGGGGACGTTCAGGTTGCTCTGACCGCCGCAGGTGCTTGGGAATTCGTCGAGAGTTTGCCAGAGGGGCTCGACACGGTCCTTGGTGAGCGTGGCTCGAAGATCTCAGGAGGCCAGCGCCAGCGGATTGCAATCGCACGGGCTCTAGTCCAGCGGCCACGACTCCTGGTCCTCGATGAGGTGACCACGGCCCTGGACCCGGCGACGGAGGCGGCGATCTGTCAGACCCTTCTAGAGCTGCGCGGCAAGGTCACTATCCTCTCGATATCGCACCAGCCGGCGATCACCAAGATCGCTGACCGCGTCTACTGTCTCGAGGATGGCAGACTACACCAATTGGAGACGCTCACTGCCCAGGCGTCTGCCGTCTAGCTCGAGAGACCATCCCCTCGATCGCCGAGAATAGGGTCTCTGCCTGAGCATGGCGGCTGTACTGTGGGATTCCATCTGCGAGCCGGCGCGGCCTGAAACCCGCCCTATACATGAGATACCGTCGTCGTAGGATATCCTTGATCCGCGCCACATCATCTGGTCCGACGAGATCCACACCGGTCCCGCGCAGAACCCGCTCAGGTGCGCTGCCGCGCCTGGCAAGGGCAAGAACCCAAGCATTGAACGATAGGTAATCAAAGAGTTTGGATGGGATCGCTAGAGGTGCGTCCTGCGGTAGGTCGACGAGGAGCTGGGCGCGCCTCAGGTGTTCGTGTACCTCTCGCCTCGGTACCCGGGGCCTGAGAGAGAGATACTCACCGATCCCTTCCTCCACCGCGAGTTCGTCTGTAGGAACCCCATCGAACTCCATCACATCCCCGATCAGTTCTACCCCGATATCATCGGGCTCTAGGCCGAATTCATCGATCAGCTGAGCTACGGCTCGGAAGAGCGGGCGCGGATCCCGGCCCATATAGATGGTGCCCGCATAGGCGATCAGGAAACGTCGTCCTTCCTGGACTAGTGGGGCGGGGTCATGGACATCATAGCCATTCATGACAGTTATCGTTCGGCTCGCCAATGAGGGATAGAGTCTAGAGATCGCCTCCCGTGCCGCCTCCGTATTCATGATGATGAGTCCGTCGTCTCCCACCTGGTCCATGGCCTTTCGCTCATACTTGCGGGCCAGGAGGTACCAGAGGGGGCTCGCGTAGCTCTCGGGGAGACGGGGTGTGAGGCTCCAGGGGTCACGGAAATCGAGGACGAGGGGTACACCAAGGGCTCGGGCGATACGACGTCCCGCATCGTGGACCATCTGTGGTGGACCACAGGAGATGACCGCATCGAACGTAGATCCAGATCCTTCACGGGTCAGTCGGCGCACGAGTTCAGTGGCGGCGCGTGCCCAGCGCCGTTCCCTCATGAGGCTGAGCCAGGCAAAGTAGGCGCGGACTGGTGTCCGAGTGTCGGGTGGCAGCCAGCGAACCTCATCGCTGCGGAGTTCTGTCGGACGTGGAGAGATGAGTGACCTGGGTTCTGCGCCCTGAGTTTGGCGCTGCAACTGGCGCTGATTCCCGACGTCGTCTTCATCCCCTGGAGCCCGAGCTCGTCTGCGGAAGGCATCTATGGTAGCCCAGCAGCCTTCTATGAGCCTCTCTGCCGAGGACGGTCCTGGCTCTGGTACGCCGAAGAGTCGGATCCCGCGAGGTAGGTCCTCGAGTCTCTCCCACTCCGGTCTCTCGAGCGCCCTTGGGTCTAAGGTTATGACATCGAGGCTCCAACCTCGTTCGGCGGCATGGTGCGAGAACTTCTGCCAACGGAGAGCACCCGTCGCGGGGCTCGGGGGGAAGTGATAACTGATCAGGAGGAGATGGCCGCGTGCACCACCGGCGCCTCCACTTTCGAAGAAGGGAAGGGTGCCACTATCTAGAGGGACGCCTGAGCGCATGTTCTCATCAGCCATTGGTGACATTAGCTCTATGAGGGGCGTTAGGTAGCTTCGAATTGGACAGTAGGGCAGGAAGTAGGCCCGAGGCATCGCATGCTACCGAGCCG
>Ga0079225_10000421_pt1 | contig 22803 bp, 17 predicted proteins | sample Poulit2012_FD_76344 | JGI IMG/M metagenome (GOLD analysis project Ga0079225, IMG submission 76344) | Agricultural soil microbial communities from Georgia to study Nitrogen management - Poultry litter 2012 | ecosystem: Environmental > Terrestrial > Soil > Agricultural land | place: USA: Georgia... | reverse complement strand
GTTCCTTTATGAGTAACAGTAATTGTATATTCTTGTCCTTCTACGGCATTTGGCACCACCACTTGCTCAACATTATCAACAGCATTGTCCCCATCATTTAAGGCAGGGCCGGTTATGTCTGCCGGATTTAAACGCCATGGATAAAATTCAGTTCCCTGACTATTGGTAATACGCATATCCAAATCATTGACCAAATCAGCCCCGGCACGATCAGTCCATGCAATAGTTGCTTTTAACTCCTCTTCGTTATTAGCCTTAACTGTTACAGAATAAGTTCCTTGGTTATTATTTAAAGTTTCTTCGCTATAAAAAGCGTTTATGCCTTCGTGATTATCCAACATCAACTGTGCAGCACCTTCTGAATTATACAACCCCCAGCCAAATCTAGGATTCGGTCCCGGCGTTTCTTCTGTCGCTAAAGCAGTTTGAATCATAATGGCTTTTAAAGTAGCCGCTTTTAAAAATTGCCCGTTATTTAAGTCGGCACTTAATTCTTGTAATAAAAGCAAACTTCCAGCAACACCTGGAGCAGCCATAGAAGTTCCTTGATAATAATCATAACTTGTATTAGAGGCTGCGGTACTCGACAAAACATCTACTCCCTGCGCAGAAATATCCGGTTTTACTCTATTGTTATTGGTAGGTCCCCAACTGCTGAAGTTTGACATATGTACACTTGAAGGCCCCATATACATTAATACTTTATCAACAGCGGCGACAACGATGGTGTTTTTTGCTGTAGTCATCCAACCACCAAGAAGATTATATCCTCCCTGACTTGGGTTATAACCACCGTTACGGTCATTTCCGGCAGCTGTAACCACTGTATAGTACGGAGCGTAATAAGTTAAATTATCTGCAGTCATAGAAATATCATCATAAGCTCCTAAGTATGAACCTACGTTGGGCACTTGACTTAAATCTAATCCGTAAGAGTGATTTGAAACCAACAATCCTTCACTTGCAGCTGTACTCATTTCTGAAAAATCATTATTCCAATCATAAGCATCTATATCTGCTTTGTATGCCATTCCACGTGCATTTGCTCCAAAACCACTGTCCAATTGTTTTCCGGCTGCAATTCCGGCTACATGGGTAGCGTGGTCAGGGCTTTCTCCGTGCCCTTGATCTTTTTGAACCGTTTTCCCACTTAGCAGTTCATGAGTGGTTCTTACCGGACCAGCATCCCAGATGCCAATTTTCATTCCTTCGCCTTCTAATGCCAATCCTAGCCCTCCACCGGGATATAACTTATTGGTTCCTATAGTTTGAGCATCAGCCTTACCGGAAGTTGTGATATAGTTTAAATTTCCAAACCTATCCATTCGATACAAGTAAGATTTATGGCCGTCTTCATTTTCCACCACTAAGGGTAAGTTATGCTGACGTGCATATTCAAAAGCCGCCCGCTTTTCCCGCTCATAGGCTCTTTCTAATTGTTGAGACAAAGCATTCAACGTTTTCAAATCATAATCTTTGATAATGTTTTTACGCTGTTGCTTTGTTTGTCCGAAAGCCTGAATTGCTAAAAACATAGTAATTAGCAATATAAAAATAGTTTTATTGATTTTCATGGTTCATTTTTTAGAGTGCGACAATTTAATCAAAATTCTTTAATAATTTGGAATCGATATAAATTATTTTACAGATGTTTTTCATACTCAAATCAAAGAAGAATTTGCCTCAAAGAGCAATGTAATAAGATACAACCTCAAAAATAACAATCGAGACCTCATCCGTAGATAAAAACACAAAGGCTTACAACCCTATAAAGTTATTTGATTTTATTCATAGTATATCAAGAAATACATCTTTTTTTACCATCAGAATCCTAAAACACTCATAAAGCTCGATCATTTTTGCTTATTTCTCTAACACAAAAAAATCTTTATGAAGTTTAAGATTCGCAAATCCAAACTGCTTTTTGATCCATGTTAGTGTTTCCGGAGTATAAAAAAATACATGAGTTGGGTCATTTTTATAGCCCCAATTATTAAAATCCATCTTGATTTTTGTATCGATTAGACTGGTTTTAGCATATAATTTTCCATCGGGATTCAACAAGTCAAACAGCAATTCAAATTCTATCCGCGGTTGATAAAAATGCTCGATTACCTCGCAACAGATAATAAAATCGTATTTAAAATCAAGGTTTTCAGGTATATTAAAGAAATAAGGATCGTAGACTTTCACCTGGTATTCTTCATCTCTTAATAATTTAGTTGCCACCGGACCCGAACCACAGCCGAAATCCAATCCTTCATTATTTACAGAAAAATCTGTTTGTATTGCTTGCACCAATGGTTTGACAAAATTCTGATAATCAACATCGTTTACGTCGTTTTGATGGAGTTGGTATCGTTGGAGTTCGGCTTGTTGTTCCGGATGAAATTCAGCAGCAAGAAAAACAGCTTGGCACTCCGGACACTCATAATAATCCTTGCTGTCATATCTCCAAAAAAATTCTGCCTCGGATAAGCACAGAGAACAGCCATGCTGTAACTTCATTTTACAAACTTTTTATTTTCTCCAATTTAGTCTCCCAGATTTTAAGTTGTTGTTTTAGGCGATCGATGTTTTTAAAAGTACCTTTCATTAAAGGGTTACTTCTTTCAGGATTATCAAATCGCTGTAAATTGGTTTCCAACTGTCGAATTTCAGTGGCTGTTTGGTCAATTTTTTTACGTAAAAAAGAGGCTTCTTTTCTTATTTTATAATCATCATCCTCATCTTTTAAAGATTCTAAATGATTTTCATATTTAAGCATTTCAGCATCTTTGCGGTTTAAATCCAGTTTTTTGAATAGTTTATCCAAAGCTTTATTGAATTTCCCTTCGATAAATCGCTTGTTATTAGGCACGTTTCCAATTTCTTTCCATTCTTCAATTTTCTCTTTTATTTTCGGCAAATCCTCTTCTCTATTCTGGGTCAAGTTTAACTGATTTACTTCTTTTAAAAGCGCTTTCTTTTTATCAAAAGCCTCCATCAACTCTTTGTCTTTCTCATCTCGCAGCGCATGCAAACGATCAAAATAATGATTACAAGCCTTTTTAAATCTCTTCCAAATTTTATCACTCTTGCTGCGTTGAACAAATCCAATTTTTTTCCAGTCTGCTTGAATCTTTTTCATCAATGGAGTCACTGTTTCAAAATCTTCACTGTCTTTGTGTTCCTCAGCAATTCGGATGAGTTCCATTTTCTTTTCCAAATTTTCTTTGTACTTCTCTTTCCGTTTTCTATAAAACTCATTTTTCTTATGGTTAAAACTACGCAAAGCAGTTTTAAAAGCATCCCAAGTAGGCTGATTATCCTTTCTGGGGACTCTTCCGGCTTTAAAAAACTCTTCTCGTAATTTTTGAGATTTTTTTATTTTTTGTTGTGCTTGGCCATGAGATTTTATATTTTCTTTGGTCAACTCTTCAATCTTGGAAATAATATCTCGTTTTACTTCGAGATTTTTTTCTCTTTGTTTATCTAGTTCTTTAAAATGTGCACGTCTATTTTCGTGTATTTTTCGGGTAGCCGCACTGAATCTCTCCCAAATAGCGTCACTGTACTCTTGTGAAACCGGTCCAACTTCCTCTTTCCACATACGATGCAGATTTTGCAATTCACGAAAAGCCCTATTTACATTTTTCTCTTCGATCAATTCTTCTGCACGGGCAATCATTTTCAGTTTCTGCTCCAAATTATGCTTGTAGTCCATTTCACGAAACTCCCTATCCAAGTGTAAGAAGTTATAAAATCGCTCTACGTGGTGATGGTAAGTATTCCAAGTGTTTTTGTAGTCATTTCGTGGAACCGGCCCCGCTTTCCTCCATCGATCTTGAAGCTTTTTGAAAGCTCTAAAATTAGCACTCATATCGGTTCCTACACCGGTTATCGACTTAAGTTCTTCGATAATAGCTAACCGTCGCTCAAGGTTTTCTTGGAGGTTTTTGCGAATATTTTTATAATAATTATCGCGCTTTTCCTTATATTCAAAGTAAAGTTTGTTGAATTTCTTCTCTGCCTCTGTTGAATAGGAAAAATCAATGATACTTCCACCTTCAGCTAAAAACGCTTGCTTTTTCTCCTCTCTTTCTTTTCCGAACTTCAGGTCAAATTCAGCTTTAATATCGCGTACATGCTGTCGGATATCTTTAACTTCATGAGCTTTCATTAACCTATCGAGCTCTTCGCCTAAAGCGTCGAGATTCATTTCATCGTAATCTTTTACAAGAATTCCACGATACTCATCTTCAACTTCCTCATCATCTTCCTCTTCATCCGAAGAAACCACAGATTCACTGTCTGCCACTTCTTGAGCTGTTTTTTCGGATTCTGTTTTTTTATCTTTTTCTGTTTCCGAGCTTTGTTTTTCAACCACTTCCGAGTCAGCTTTTTTGGATTCTGGTTTAGATTGGCCCTTTGATTCTGTTTCTTTTTTCTTGGAAATAGATTTTTCTTCTTTCTTATCAGTAGTTTCCTCTTTTGTTTCGGTAGCAGATTCTTCCTTTTCTATAACAGGTTTCTCCTTTTCCATAGTAGGTTTTTCGGAAATAGTTTCAGCCTGTTCTTCCACCTCTATTTTTTTCGTAGATTCCTTTTGGGTTTCTTCACCACTATCAGAATTTGTTTCATTGTTAACTTTGTCTTGCTCGTTTTCTAACATAAATCTATAATTTTCCTCGTCCAAATGTATTTGCATTTTACAGACGGGTAGGGTTCATCTTAATATTAGGATAAATATAACATGTCTATTTTAACCAGCCAAATAACTGTTCAAGCTTATTACCATTTGACCAAAGATTGTTTATTAATAGCCATTCTTTTTATAGACAAAAAAGCTTATTAAATATAATTTCAATTCATTTTTTAAAATATTCACTTGTACTTTATTGGAGATTATTTTTCATTCCATATCTCCCAACTTCTTTCTGCTTGATATTCCATCATTTTTTGTCCGTTAAAAATTTTGCATCCGCGCATTTGTCCCTGAGCTAAAAACTGGGTTACCACCGGATTATAGGTTAAATCATATAACATGTGTTTTTTGGTCAATGCTGCATAGGGAATATTAGGAGATTCTTCTACATTTGGATAGGTTCCTAATGGCGTACAATTTATAATCAACAAATATTTAGTCATCACCTTTTCAGTAAGCTCATCATATCCCAATTGATTTTCATCGGGGTTTCGCGACACCATTTTATATTCGATTCCCATGGATTTTAAAGCTTGTGCTATCGCTTTAGCCGCACCTCCTGTGCCTAAAACCAGCGCATGGGTATGCTGTTTTTCAATAATAGGAAACAAAGACTTTAAGAAGCCAAAACTATCGGTATTGTAACCGATGCGTTTCCCATTTTCAAATTTTATGGTATTCACCGCTCCTATTTTCTCTGCTTCCTGATCAAGTCGATCCAAGAATGGAATGATTTCTTCTTTATAGGGAATGGTCACATTTAAACCTTTTATGGTTTTTTCTTTTTTCAGCAAGGTTTGAAACTCGCTGAGATTTTCAAGTTTAAAAAGCTTGTATTGCGCATCAATCCCTTCGCTTTTAAATTTATCGGTGAAATACTTTTCCGAGAAGGAATGTTCAACAGGTTTTCCAATGAGTCCGTATGTATTCATGTTTTAGATTGTTTTTGTCCGTAAAATTCCAGACCAAACACGATCAGGATTCCTACAAAAATAAAAAAAATACCCCACCAAGTCGATGTTTCTGACAAATTTGGCCAATAACGCATATAATCTGTGATTATAGGATCTCCCAATTGGTCAAAAATCACTTCTCCTTGATCGTCTTTTTTAATTAGTTTCTTTTTCCAAGGCCAGACTACTCCAAGAGAGCCGGTAATAAATCCGATAATCAATGCATAGGTTTGATCTCGATACCGTTTTAAGACATAAGCCAAGATATGAGATAAAGTTATTAAACCTACTACAGATCCCATTGAAAAAGAAGCAAGAACTTTCAACAAGTTAATATTTTCCGCATCATCAACAAAGGAAAAATCGAATTTAAAAATTTGAACCAAAGTATCATATAAAGCATTTACAGAGTCGACAAGTAATAACACATAATTTCCAATCAACATAAGTATAAAAGATCCTGACAGTCCGGGAAGTGTCATTCCGGAAACTCCGATTATTCCACAGAAAAACACAAACCACAGGTTGTCATTCTCTTTTGCCGGCTCCAGCATACTGATGGCTACTCCTCCGATAATTCCCAAAGCGATAAAGATAACATTTCGAATTGATTTAAGCTTAAAATCTTTTGCTACATAATAGATTGAGCCGATGATCATTCCAAAAAAAGCTGCCCAAACGAATAATTCGTAATGTACAATCAGGTAATCAAGGATTTTAGATACGCTAAAAAAGCTAATGATCATTCCTAACCCAAGAAGTCCTAGAAACTTCCCGTTTATATAGCTGAAAAAGCTTTTAACCCTTCCATTAATCAGCAGTGAAAAAGCTTTTCCATTTATCTTCTGCAACGAATAAATAAACTCTTCATAAAACCCCGCTACAAAAGCCACTATTCCTCCTGAAACCCCGGGGACCTTGTTTGCTGCTCCCATTCCCATTCCTTTAAGCACTAAGAAAAATCGATCTTTAAAAGTTCGCGTTTCATTTGACATGGGAAGATCTCATTTTTTTTGCTGCGAATTCTAACAATAAGATAAGCAGAAAGCCAATTAAAAAGAAAACCAATGCACTAATTGTTTTTGGATCACCTTCAAAATGTGTCGGCCATATAGATTTTTCATCGGTAATATGAACCTTTTCGTTGATTATTTTAGTTTCCAAAACTTTTTTCCAAGGCCAAATTTTATTTAAAGAACCGATGATAAACCCGGTAAGTGCCGCTAAGGTCAAAGTTTCATATTTATCAAACAGCCATTTTAATATCTTTGAAAAAGATAATAATCCAATAATTATCCCTGCTGCCACAAAGAATATTTTTTTAATATCCAACTCGGTAACTGCCTCTGTGATATCTTGATAAGCCCCTAATAAAACCAAAATAAAGGCGCCTGAGATTCCCGGTAAAATCATAGCAATAACGGCAATCGCTCCTGACAGGAACAGAAACCAAACACTATGCTCCACCGATCCTCCTGCTGATAAAGTGGTAAGCCAATAAGAAATAACTGCTGAAATCAGTAAAATTATTGCCGTTCCTAAATGCCATTTTTTTATAGCTTTAAAAACAAACCAAATACTGGCCAGAACTAATCCAAAAAAGAAGGCCCAAATCAAGATAGGATGGTTTTCCAACATATAGTTTGCCACCCGCATCAAACTAAAAATACTAACTACCACTCCCAAAAAAAGGGCAATTAAAAAATTTCCGTTCAATTTCACCCACATCATTCCAAACCCACCTCTTCGCCAGATTTTCAACAAAGAGAGATTTATGCTGCCTATGGTCGTGATCAGCTCTTCATAAATTCCTGAGATAAAAGCAATAGTTCCACCTGAAACACCTGGCACAGAATCAGCTGCGCCCATCCCCAAGCCCTTCAGGAAAATTATAATATAATCTTTTAAACTACGATCCATTATCAGGAATACTCTAAAATTAATGGTTTCAAAAATAATAAAATAAGTGACAGTTTATTTTATCATTCAGGGTTTATTTATGCCGTTTAATTTTAAAAAGAAAGCCGGAAAACCCGGCTTCTTCTTATCATAAAATCACCTGTCGATTTTACGGCGTTATTAATTTTCTATCCTATCTCTCATATTTTCATAATTACGCTGATATTCGTGTGCATAAGCCGGTGAGGATTTCTTGGCCATTTCAGCTGCTTGTCGAGCTGATTTTAAAGCTTTCTTATTTTTTCCGAGTTTTTCATAAATCTGTGCTTGAGTCCAATACATGTAGTAAGCTTCCGGGTTTTGCTCAATAGCCTCACCGATATATTTCTCCGCTTCTTCCAGTTTTTCTCCCGACGACAAATAATAACTCGCCGCGCTCATATAAGGCGGATTTTCACCTCGCATCGCCATTTCTAAATGCCTCATAATGCGTTGATGATTATCTGCTTTCACCGGGATTTCGATTTTTACATCTGCCCAAGCCAACACTAAATTTGCTGAATTACTGGTAATATCTTCTACGGTTAAAGAAAAAGATTCTTGTGGTTGGTTTAATTTATTTACCGGTAAATCTACAGCCAATACATTCTTTTTCTCATCATATCCAGCGGCTCCCCAATTATCCAAATCCGTGTTTAAAATAACCTTCCATTCTTTTGAACCAGGAATAGTATATAAAGTATAGGTTCCCGGTTTAATTTTTTCACCTGCCACTTCTACTTCTTCTCCGAAACTGACTTTAGTAGTAGCATTGGCTCCGGTTCTCCACACTTGGTCATAAGGAATTAATCCTCCAAAAACCTTGCGATCCTTCACTGCCGGCCGACTGTAATCCAATTTGATATAAGAAGTAGAAAAATCTTGATCAATACTTACTGAAGGACTTGGAGCCGGCATCTTGAAATCTTGTGCCATAAGGGAACTCGTGAATATTCCAAGTAAAAAAACAATAAAAATTCTTTTCATAATATTATAAATTTAAGGGTTTTACAAAAATAAAACTGTGGACAAACTTACAGAATTCTGATGATAACTTGCTTAAGAGTGGATTCTACTTTCAGCCAATTTTAATATTTTTTCAAATTGTGCTGCCTTGGTCAAATTTGAATTATCAATCTCAATCGCATCGGATGCTTTTCTCAAAGGAGAATCCTTTCGATTTGTATCTAAAGCATCACGGTTGATTACATTTTCTAAAACCTCATCAAAAGTTACTTGTTCTCCTTTGGCGATTAATTCTTCATATCTTCTTTCTGCTCGAATAGAAGCAGAGGAAGTCATAAATAGTTTTAATTCTGCGTCGGGAAAGACCACGGTTCCAATATCTCTACCATCCATGACTATTCCTTTATTTTCTCCCAATTTTTGCTGTTGTTGTACCAACATTTTTCTCACTTCAGGGATTTGAGCAACCTTACTTACATACTGAGAAACTTCCATTCCGCGAATATCTTTTTCCACATTTTCGCCGTTCAGATACATGGCTGCAAAGTCATATTCATCGGATTTTTGAAAATCAAGATGAATTTTTTCTAAGTTGTTCAATAATTTCTCTTTGTCGATTTCTCCTCGCTCAGCAAAACCATTTCGCAGGGCAAATAATGCAACAGCTCTATACATTGCACCGGTATCTACGTAAACATACTTCAAGTATTTCGCCAACTCTTTAGCCACGGTGCTTTTCCCTGTAGAGGAAAATCCGTCAATAGCGATAATAATTTTTTTATTCCGACTCAAAACAACTGGAAATTTTGATTAATAGCTCATTTTATTGTTCTTCAACCAACGCGATTAAAAAAATCGTCGCTGCGAAAATAAGATTTTTATCAACGCAATACAGCTTCCGGGTTAAGATCTTGTTAATCCGACAGTTTGGCCTTAGGAAATTGAAGTGAATTGATTAATTTGACCACAGTTTAAACACAATCAAAAACTTTTCCATGCAAAGACACATAAACAACGTAGCCGTACTTGGATCAGGGGTTATGGGTAGTGCTATTGCCTGTCATTTTGCCAATATCGGCGTTCAGGTTTTACTCTTAGATATCGTTCCTGGCGAACTCAATGAAAAAGAAAAGAAAAAAGGCCTGACCTTAGACGATAAAGAAGTGCGCAATCGCATTGTCAATACAGATCTCCAAAAAGCATTAAAATCAAATCCCTCTCCGATATATCATAAAAAATTTGCCGATCGAATTACAACAGGGAATTTGGAAGACGATATTCAGAAAATAGCCAATGTAGATTGGATTATTGAGGTAGTTACCGAAAAATTAGAAATCAAACAACAAGTTTTTGATCAAATTGAAAAACACAGAACAGAAGGAACTTTAGTGTCTTCCAACACCTCCGGAATTCCTATTCGTTTGATGAGCAAAGACCGCAGTGAAGATTTCCAACAACACTTTTGCGGAACCCACTTTTTTAATCCTCCACGATATCTTCGATTACTGGAAATCATTCCCGGTCCAAAAACTTCACCGGATGTTTTGGACTTTTTAAATTCCTACGGAGAAAAATTTTTGGGAAAACAAACGGTTATTGCCAAAGACACCCCGGCTTTTATCGGGAATCGAATTGGTATTTTCAGTATTATGAATTTATTTCACCAAGTAAAAGATTTTGATTTTACTGTTGAAGAAATAGACAAACTAACCGGACCGGTTTTAGGCCGACCAAAATCTGCGACTTTTAGAACTGTTGATGTGGTTGGTTTAGATACCTTGGCCGAAGTTGCGAAAGGCGTTCATGAAAACTGCCCGGAAGATGAAAGAAATGATTTGTTTGCGCTGCCGGAATACATTCAGACCATGGTGGACAAAAAACTGTATGGTGAAAAAACCGGAAAAGGATTCTACAAGAAAATTGAAAAGAAAGATGGTCCAAGTGAAATAAAAACGCTGGATTTAGACAAAATGGAGTTTAGGGATCGAAAAAAAGCTTCGTTCGATGTTTTAGAAAAAACCAAATCCATTGATAAATTAGCAGATCGCTATCAAGTCTTGCTTGACGACAAAGGAAAAGCAGGTGATTTTTACAGAAAAAACTTCGCTTCACTTTTCGCTTATGCTTCTAACCGAATTCCGGAAATCAGCGACGAGCTATACAAAATCGACGATGCTATGCGCGCAGGATTCGGATGGGAACATGGTCCTTTTCAAATATGGGATGCCGTCGGTGTAGAAAAAGGAATTGAAATGATTAAAGAAGAAGGTCTAAGTGCGGCCAGCTGGGTGAATGAAATGCTGGAGAGTGACTGCAAAGATTTTTATACGGTAAAAAATGCCAAGACCTATTATTACGATGTTGAGCAAAAAGAACAAGTCAAAATCCCGGGTCAGGATGCATTTATCATCTTAGACAACATCCGCGGGCCTAAAGAAGTTTTCAAAAATGAAGAAATGATTGCGGAAGATCTTGGTGATGGGATTCTGAATGTAGAATTCCGCAGTAAAATGAACTCCATCGGATCGGGAATTTTGAATGGTTTAAACCAAGCTTTAGACATTGCTGAAAAAGACTTTCAAGGATTGGTTTTATATAATGAAGGGGATAACTTCACAGTAGGAGCCAATATTGGATTAATTTTCATGCTGGCCGCTGAACAGGAATATGAAGAGCTCAACCAAGCGGTTCAGTTTTTCCAAAAGACTTCCATGAGAATGCGATACTCTTCTATTCCAACCGTTTCAGCTCCACATAATATGACCTTAGGTGGCGGATGTGAATTATCGATGCACGCCGATAGAACCGTTGCTTCTGCAGAAACCTATATCGGTTTAGTCGAAGCTGGAGTTGGGTTGATTCCGGGAGGAGGCGGTTCAAAAGAAATGACTTTACGAGCTTCGGATTCGTTTGAAAAAGACGACGTAGAATTAAACCGAGTTCAAAGTCGTTTGATTACTATTGGAATGGCGAAGGTTTCTACCTCTGCCTACGAAGCATATGATTTGGATCTTCTTCAACCGCACAAAGATATTATTGTGGTCAACCGCGACAGACAGCTGGCGATTGCCAAGCAACATGCTTTGTTGATGGCGGAAAATGGATATACCAAACCCATACCGAGAAACGATATCAAAGTACTCGGAAAACAATCTTTAGGTGCTTTGATGACAGGAACAAGCCAAATGAAAAGAGGAAATTATATCAGCGAACACGATGAGAAAATCGCTAACAAATTGGCTTATGTAATGTCGGGAGGAGATTTATCGGAAAACAGTAAAGTCAGTGAACAATATTTGTTGGATTTAGAGCGAGAAGCATTCCTGTCACTGTGTGGAGAACGCAAAACCCTCGAAAGATTACAACACATGTTGAAAACCGGTAAACCGTTAAGAAATTAAATTAGAGTATATAATTTTATAGTTCGCTCTCACTTAAAAAACAATAAATAATGAAATCAAGAACAGCATATATAGTTAAAGGATATCGTACTGCAGTAGGCAAAGCTCCTCGTGGCGTTTTTCGTTTTAAACGTCCGGATGAGATGGCTGCCGAAACGATAGCACATTTATTAAAACAAGTTCCGGAATTAGATAAAAATCGGATTGATGATGTCATTGTAGGAAACGCGATGCCAGAAGCGGAACAAGGGCTCAATATGGGGCGATTTATTTCCTTAATGGCGTTAAACGAAGTGGAGATTCCGGGTATGACCGTCAATCGCTATTGTTCATCTGGTTTGGAAACCATCGCGATTGCTACGGCTAAAATCCAAACTGGAATGGCAGATTGTATAATTGCCGGAGGAACAGAAAGTATGAGCTATATTCCAATGGGCGGATTTAAACCTGTACCGAGTTATGAAGTAGTGAAAGAGGGTCATGCCGATTATTACTGGAATATGGGACTTACCGCAGAAGAAGTTGCTAAAAAGTATAGTGTTTCCCGTGAAGACCAAGATGAATTCGCTTATAATTCACATATGAAAGCGTTAAAAGCTCAAGAAGAAAACAGGTTTGCCGATCAAATTGTTCCGATTGACATCAACGAAACTTATGTAGAAAATGGAAAAAAGAAGACCCGCAACTACACCGTAGATAAAGATGAAGGACCACGCAAAAACACTTCGTTGGATGCATTGAGCAATCTCCGTCCTGCATTTGCTGATGGGGGAAATGTCACTGCCGGAAATTCTTCGCAGATGAGTGATGGGGCAGCTTTTGTTTTAGTGATGAGCCAAGAAATGGTCAAGGAATTAAACCTCGAACCCGAAGCGCGATTAATGAGTTATGCTCCTGCCGGAGTAGAACCCAAAATTATGGGAATCGGCCCGGTAAAAGCTGTTCCAAAAGCCTTAAAACAAGCTGGATTAAAACTTGAGGATATGGAATTGATAGAGCTCAATGAGGCTTTTGCCTCTCAATCGCTTGCGGTGATTCGTCAGTTAGGAATGGATCCGGATATCGTAAATGTAAACGGTGGAGCAATTGCCTTAGGACACCCGCTGGGTTGTACCGGTGCCAAGCTTTCTGTACAGATTATAGATGAAATGAAAAAAAGAGAACTTCATGATAAACACGCCCTCGTCACAATGTGTGTGGGAACCGGGCAAGGAGCGGCAGGAGTTTATGAGGTTTATTAAATAACAGACTTATTTAACATTATAAATACCAAATACAATGGCCAACAAAGCACTAAAAGGCGGTGAATTCATTATCAAAGAATCTTCTTATGAAGACGTTTTCACCCCGGAAGATTTAAATGAGGAACAAAAAATGATGCGCGATTCAGTTAAGGAGTTTGTAGATCGTGAAATGACTCCCAACCGAGAAAAGTTTGAGGAACACAATTATGCGCTCACGGAAGAAGTGATGAGAAAAGCCGGAGAATTAGGTTTTTTAGGAATTACCGTTCCTGAAGAATATGAAGGGTTAGGAATGGAGTTTACTTCCTCTGTTTTAGTAACGGATTATTTTTCAGGTGCAACCGGTTCGATGGCAACGGCTTATGGAGCTCACACCGGAATCGGAACGCTGCCGATCGCTTTGTATGGAAATGAAGAGCAAAAGAAAAAATATCTTCCAAAACTGGCCACAGGAGAATGGTTTGGCTCTTATGCTTTAACAGAACCTACTGCAGGAAGTGATGCGAATTCGGGAAAAACAAAAGCTGAACTGACAGATGATGGGAAGCATTATCTTATCAACGGACAGAAAATGTGGATTTCAAATGCCGGGTTCTGTCATTTGTTTATCGTTTTTGCACGCATTGAGGATGATAAGTACATCTCTTCCTTTATTGTAGAATATGACAAAGACAACCCCAACGGAATTAAATTGGGCAATGAAGAGAACAAGTTGGGAATTCACTCCTCCTCTACTCGTCAAGTGTTTTTTGAAGACACCAAAGTTCCTGTAGAAAATATGCTCTCGCAACGCGGACAAGGTTTTAAAATAGCGATGAACATCCTAAATATCGGTCGAATAAAACTCGGAGCTGCTTGTCTGGATGCACAAAGACGATTGACCACGCAAGCCGTTCAATATGCAAATGAGCGAGAACAATTCGACACAAAAATAGCTAATTTTGAAGCTGTCAAATCTAAATTGGCCAGTATGGCAATGTCTGCTTATGTTGGTGAATCTGCTACTTATCGCGCTGCGAAGCTTATTGAATTTCGCAAGCAAGAATTTATTGAGGACGGCATGTCGCCGAATGAAGCAGAATTAAAAGCTGTAGAAGATTTTGCAGTAGAATGTTGCTTATTGAAAGTGGCCGGTTCTGAAGATATGCAAAACTGTAGCGATGAAGGTTTGCAAATTTATGGCGGAATGGGATACTCCAAAGAAGCTCCAATGGAAGCAGCTTGGCGCGATGCAAGAATCACCCGAATTTATGAAGGAACCAACGAAATCAACCGCATGCACAGCGTTGGGATGTTGTTGAAAAAAGCACTAAAAGGAGAGTTGGATTTAATGACTCCGGCAAAGGCCATACAAGATGAATTGACTTCTATTCCTTCTTTTGACACCCCGGATTACACCGAAGCTTTAGCACAGGAAAAAGAAATTTTACCCAAGCTTAAAAAAGCGTTTTTGATGGTAGCCGGTTCTGCTGTTGAAAAATACGGAGCTGATCTTGAAGAACAACAAAACTTACTATTGGCAGCAGCAGACATGTTGATTGAAATTTTTATGGTTGAATCCGCCTTGCTTAGGACAGAGAAAAACATTAAAACTAAAGGTGAGGAAAGTCAAAAAGGTCAAATTGCAATGACTAAACTCTATATGTATGAAGCTGTCAGTTTAATCAGCCAAAAAGGGAAAGAAGCCATTATTACTTTCGCAACCGGAGATGAGCAGAGAATGCTATTGATGGGATTGAGAAGATTCACCAAATATCAGAAATATCCGAATATCAGCGAATTGAAAAACAGTATCGCCAATCAGTTGATTGAAGAAAATGAATATTGTTTCTAATTAAAAGGCAAAATTGATTTATAAAAACGAGGTGCTCTTGCTGAACACCTCGTTTTTTTATTATTTTCGATAAAACTAAATTACTCTGTGACTTATAACAAGCTGAAATAGCATCACTTCAACCCATTCTCTAAGGCTGTTTATGTTAAATCACTCCTAAATCATCAATTATTTTATTTTCGCCTGTAACAAAATCGCATCTGGGTAGTTTATCGGTTAATAATTTAAAATCCAATTGTTATGAATGTACTTATTAGCAGAAAATCATCCCCGAGAATACCAAATTCCAGAGCATTTTACTGGAACACAAAAAGAAGACATAAATAGTATTCATCATCGGAGTTTATCATAAAAATCTGTCTATTTGCTAACTTAAAAGCAAGTGGACAGATTTTTATATTTTATCAACACCAATCAATTAAAATTTACAGCGACCACGAAATAACCGTTCTTGAGTTGTATTGATGGAATAACTCACTCCAAGATTTATCCTGGAGTTAAAAGCTTTTCCTTTAACCGTTGGATTCTTTATTTGATCTAAAGCTCCTAACGCATAACGCAAAGAAAATTCCCATTCTTTATTTAAACTGAAACCCACGCCTGCGATACCTCCAACATCAAAGTTTTTATACGTACTTTGATCTGCCAAAGTGGAGAAGTTATAAAGATCTATCCTTTTTTTGATGCGATATGCCGTATAAGGTCCCGCTTCAAAATACATCCCGTTCTTGGTTGGTGAAAGATAATACTTTACAAAAGCAACCACGTTGAGGTAGTTGAGAAATATTCGTTGTTTCATTTGAGTTCCATTAGGGGCTATGGGCTGATCATATTCTCCTTGCTTGGAATAACTAAATTCGGGTTGTAAAAACCAATTATCATCTTCGCTTAATTTTAAAAAGCTATGCACCCCAATTTGAGATGCTATTCTAGGTTTTGATTGTGGATGGATACCGTTAAAGTTATTTTGGTTAACACTAATACGCGCCCCTAAATAAACTTGAGCATGAGTTAGGCTGAAAATAAAAACCAGCAGCATCGATAATACAAAAGAGTTTTTGCTTTGCATAAGGTCATATTATAGCGGTAACGGATATGAAAGATAATCAATTTATAAATAGCTTTGATAATTCAAAATCATCTTATTCGAACAAAAGATTTGATTTCTCTCAATCACTTTATTATCTTAAAATTTTGTGATATTTATAGCGACGAAAGATTATATCTACATTATTTTTGTAGATTAACAAATACATTAAATTTCACAAATGAATTTATTTAGATTAGGAAAAGACAAAGACACGGGTAAAATTCTTGAAATAACCGAAGTCGAAGGCGGCTTAGATTGTAATTGTATTTGTCCGCATTGCGACAAGGATTTAGTGGCTGCTCAAGGAGCAAAAACCGAATGGTATTTCAGACATCACGAAAGCACAGATTGTGATGCCGGGCCAGAAAAAGGAATTCAAGCCTTGGCCAAGGAAATTCTCGCTGCCAATTCACGTATTAAATTGCCCTCGGTAGGCGTTATCAAATATGAGAATATTGAAGCGGATAAAAAGCCTGATTTCTTATCCTTCTCCTCCGATTTTCTCGTAAAATCGGAAGGTGAATATTTATACTTTAAAATTAAAGTAAATAAAGAAGCGCGCAATAAAAAAGCTTATCCGGAAAATGATTATAACAGTATTGAAATCGACTTGACCGATTATGTTTTCACTTCAAAAAATGATTTTAGGAAAGATTTGCTTAACAAAGTTTCTCATAAAAAAATTATTTCTTGGCAAGATAAGTCCTCAAAGTTTTGGGGAGGCAACAAGATAATCCCTACAGTTGTTGGCTTGTTCGGAGCCGGAGTTATCGTGGGTGTTTTAGCTGTTTCGGAAAACATTAAAAACCGAAATAAAGCAACGGAAAGAAATTTTCTAAAAAGACAAACCCTATTAAAAACCTACGAAAATATTTTAGATAGCATTTCAAAAACGCTTTAATTAGGGAGGAAAGAGAATTTTTAAATAAGTTTAGTTTCAACTATTCTCACTAATTTTTGGTTTACAATTAAATGAACAAATTCTTATTTTATCTTTTTATTTTTCTCAATTTTTGGTCGTCGCTAAATATTAGTGATTTAACAGCATCCGATATTAATCAAAATCAAATAAAGATGAACATTAATAATCAGCAGAAAAGCATTCCGGATCAGGATACTGTTCCTATTAACAGAAAAGCTGTCGAGCAAATTCCCCCGGAGGCTATGACTAACAAAACAATTCCGGAAGTCATTCGTCCGCAAGCTGAAAAAGCCCTTGGTTTTTATCCGGAATTAAAGGACGTACCGATTACCTTTAAATTCAAAAAGAACATTAAAAAATCGACCATGCAGGCGCAACCTAAGTTCAAGGGGATTTTTAAAAACAGACATAAACGCGGATATGTAATTTTAATCAGTGAAACTTTTCAAATTGAAGACGATTCCTTCAATATTTTAGATGTAGAAGACGAGGTGATGATCGGTTGGTTAGGTCACGAATTAGGCCATGTGATGGATTATAAGAACAGGTCTGCCGTTGGGATGATTATTTATGGGATTCGTTATTTATTATCGTCCAGTCATATTCGGGAAGTAGAGCGTTCAGCAGATACTTTTGCCATTGAACACGGCATGGGAGATTATATTATTGCCACCAAAAACTTCATCTTGAACAACAGTGATATTTCCGAAATTTATAAAGCCCGCATAAGGCGTTTATATCTTTCTCCAGAAGAGATTATGGAAATGGTCAATGAACTGGAAGACCATGAAATTCACGCTGAAATTGAAGAGGAAACAGTGGTAGAATAAATCAAAAAACCTCGATCTAAGATAAAAACTAACAAACTATTATATGCCGCTGATCAAAACTCATCAGTTACTATTTAAAGACATTTAAAAAAACACCTTTTATTACATGTTTTTCTCTACAAAATCTTCAAATTCTTTAAACCTCTCTTCCTTCATTATTTTCTCCATTTTCACTTGTCCGCCTTTTTGTTTATCGGCACCACTCCATTCAAAGAAAATATCGGTAGGGATAGTCTTTACTTTTATTGCTTTTAGTGCTTTTGAGCGAGCCACTTTATAATTCTTATTGGCCTCTTTTAAAAACTCATCCAAATTCTCAGCCAGTTTCTCGTCGGTTACGTTCAATTTCTTTTCTGTTCCCAAATACCAATGATGCTGGAATTCCCCGTCAACTTCAACAGCAGATAAAACAAATTCGGGCAGTTGAATATCGAATTTATCTTCCAATTCTTTAATCGCATCATTCATTTTATTGACCGACAATTGCGAACCGACTACATTCATGAAAAACTTTGTTCTACCTGTGATTTTTATTTCCGCACGAGCCACATCGGTAAAAGTAATCGTATCGCCAATCAGATAACGCCAAGCGCCGGTTACCGTACTAATCAATAAAACATAATCTTTATCCGGTTCTACTTCTGCCAGTGTTTTTACAGGAGCAGTTTGTTTGATCGAACCATCTTGGTTGATATATTCCGGTTTGAAAGGGACGAATTCAAAAAATATTCCGTTATCGGTAACCAATTGCATCGCCGTAGTTTGCGGTCTTCTTTGATAGGCCAAAAACCCTTCTGAAGCCAGATAAGTGTCTATGACAGTAATGGGTTTTCCGAGCAATTTGTCAAAACTTTTTTCATAGGGTTCAAATGCTACACCACCGGAGGTAAAAACCTGTAAATTAGGCCAAACTTGATGAATATGTTCTGCATTGTGATAATTGATAACTTCTTTGAGCATTAATTGCATCCAAGAGGGAATCCCGCTTATCGCTCCGATATCCCATTGTTTTGCATTTTCAGCGATGTTTTTCACCCGTTGATCCCAATCTTCAATTCGAGCTATTTCCTCTCCAGGCTTATAATAACGTCGAAACCAAAAAGGAATATTGCTGGCACTAATTCCACTGATTTCTCCTTCTTCCAGCTGATCTTCACGTTTCTCCAATTTAGTTGAACTCCCCAACATCATGATTTCTTTCTTAAAAAAATCCGGGGGCATATCAAAATTAGAAATAGCTGAAATCTGTTTTAAACCTGTCAATCGAATGCTCTCTAACATATCTTCGGTTATCGGGATTCTCTTGCTGGACTTACCCGTGGTTCCGGAACTCAAGGCAAAATAAGAAGGTCGCCCAGGCCAAGTAATGTTGGCTCTACCCGCTTGGATTTGCTTCCACCACTCTTCGTGCATCTTGCTGTAGTCAAAATAAGGAACGCGCTCTTGAAAGGTTTCTATTTTATTTTCCTTTTCTAAAATCTCTTCAAATCCATAGTAAATCCCAAATGCAGTATCTTTAGCTTTTTCGAGTAAATCCTCTAAAACTTTTTCTTGATTTTCTATATGATTTTCATCTCCTCCCAATAATTGAGAGGCATCTATTATCCCTTTGATGAGTGATCCTATAATCTGCATAGTTTATATTTTGTCTGAAATTTAAATAAAAATGATAAAACTGTTTACAGGTTTATTCAAATTTCACATTACTCTTAGTCGAAAAATCAATAATTCTGATTTCTTACAAAACAAAAGTGCTGTTAACAGTGAATACTGTTCACTTCAGATGAAAATTAAAAACAGAACCTAACAGCGAATAAAAACTCAAAAACCTGTATTTATTTAACAATAAACTTTCAAACTACATAAATAAAATGAGTGGTATTTTATAAAATCAAAGTTTCAAAGCATTATCCTTACCCCGGCAGCGATAATCTGTTCGTCGATTTCATTGTTTTTAAATATGGGATTGAGATCGTATTTTACAAATAGCGCCCAATTGTCATAACCTACATATCCGCTCAATCCATAAATAAAATCTTCAGTTTGCGAGTTAAAATAATTCTTGCTTTTAATCCGATTTCCGTCCGCTTTATATTTTAGTTTTTGAATTGTTCTTAGATTTAATCCCGCATAACCACCTAACCCAACTTTAAATCGGTCTGCGTATCCTTTATAATCAGTAGATCCCAATTCAAAATGAACCGGAATAACCAAATTATCCATGCGCAGTTTCGACTTTTTCAGCGAATGTCCAAAATCTTGCAACTCAACCTGATTTCCATTCTTCACAAAATACTGATTATCCTTAGCTTTTAAACCATTAAATTGAAGGTTTAACCCATAATTAATCCTCAAAAAGTTACTTTTTACCAAACCTGTACTCCATTCATATCCGATATCAAAAAACCTACTGCCGGCAACTTTATAATCATCACCGATAGATTTACCGCTGGTAATGGTATTGCTAAATCCGAAGTTTACTACAAGAACTCCATAAGTTCTTCTTTTGCTCCTCGTGGGTTCATCTGCTTCTTCATCATCGTCGAGATATTCCATCTTCTCATAATAGGCACGATCATCTTTTTTATCCTTATTTCTCAAAATTAAAGAAATATTAGCATCGATAATTCTATGTTGATCGGCAATATTTTGAGCGTGCTTTTCCGCAGCAACTTCTTTCTGCTCTTTTGCTTCTTCAGCAGTTATATCACCTTCCTCCAGCGCCTTATTTATTTTTTCAACTTGTTTTTTCAGCAATTCTTTTTCCTTATTAGCAATCTTTTCTTTTTGTGCTTCTAATCTTTCTATATCCGGATTTTTCCCATTTTTAGAAGTTTGATTTACCTGCGCATTGGCAACCATAAAACAAGTTGCGGACAGCACAAAAACAAAGGTGATTATCAGTTTTTTCATAGCTCTAAATATTATCAGTGAATATATTATTTTATTGAAATCAAATTTTATTTATTGGCAGCAAAAGCTGTTTTTGCCTTAAACCAACCATCTTTCATCAGCTGTTCCATGTGCTCTCTTAAGTTCCAATTGGCTTCATTTTCGATTTCTTCATTGACTTCTTTAAGCAAGTTTGAAGCATCAATATTTTGTTCAGCAAGGTGCTCTTCTTGTGCCGTTATAGTTGTAAAAGCGTCTGTTAGTAACCTTTCGACTTCATCTGTTGAAGAATACTTCGAATCTATAATTTCCAAATCGATTAATTCTTCTTTTTTCGAAATCGAATTCTCCTCATTTTCTAAGACAACATTCTTGTCTTTTCTACTTGATTTTGCAATACTTTCCTCTTTATCAGGAGCGGTTCCTTTTTCAGCTTCCGCTAATTTTTTCTCTCCTGAATTTTTGAACTGAGGTGAAGTCGAATGAATTTCTTCTGAAGGATTTTTCTCGGTTTCTTCTGACTTTTTATTTGAAGTTTCTACCCACCCTTTAAAACCCTGATGAGATTCCTTTAAATTATCGGTTGTGTTTTCCTTTTCTTTCAAAGAGCTACTTTCTTCTACCGATACATTTACTTCACTTTCATTATTTTCGGAATTATAAAAATTTCCAAATAAAATAATTATTAATAATGTGGCCGCAATTCCGCTCCAATAGAAATACAAAGGGGTTTTTCGCTTGTTTTGGCTTAATTGTTTATCCAATTTCTCCCAAACTTCTTTTGAAGGTTTGATTTTTCGTGCCTCCAAAGTTTTTTTTATTTCTTTTTCTTTAAAATCCATAAGGCAAACTTTTATCTTTTTTTAAAATCTGTTTAAGGTGCTTTCTGGCTTTTGACAATTGAGATTTTGAGGTACCTTCAGCAATATCAAGCATTTCTGCAATCTCAGCATGTTTGTAACCTTCCACTGCTGCCAGCACAAAAACCATTTTATATCCTGCCGGTAAATCATCAATTAAATGCTGAATATGATCAACCGCTGCATTTTCGATGCTTGGATCTATCGACTTCAACTCATAATCGCTTTCCAAATCATCAGAAAAATAAAGCTGCTTTTTAGATCGATGAAAATCGATACATTCTCTGACCATAATTTTCCTGATCCACCCCTCAAAACTTCCTTCCCCTTTAAAGCTCTTTAAATTATCAAACACCTTAAAAAATCCTCTTAATAATATATCTTCCGCAAATTGAAGGTCTTTCACATACATTCTGCAAACACTCAACATCTTTGGCGCATATTTATCATAGATCGCTTTTTGTGCAGCACGATCATTTTTAAGGGCTCTTTTAATCAGCCGTTTTTCATTATGATAAAAGGGAATGACTTTCATTTTATTTGGGTTTCTATTTATAAAGACGAGAATTCTTATAAAATGGTTGCCTCAAACATTTTAAATTTTTAATGTTATTACTTTTACAAACATAGTTAGCTGACTGCAAAGGCATTATGCGTCATTCACAACCTCATCAATTTTCCCTGCTCAGGATAAAGAAACTCAACATTCGTCGGATTGTGGTTTTTGTATTGCTTTTTAATTTTTTCAATTTGATTTCCATCGGGTTTTAAATGCGTGATAATTACCTTTAATCCGGCCAAATCTTTTTGTCTGGCTTTCTCTGCCAAAACTTGTAGCTCTTCATTTAAAAGTTTTGGCGTCAGGTGGCCGAAAAGCAATTCGTCTTTTCTGCTGTTATCAAAAGAGGTTTCTATCAGAATAGCTTTTAGGGAATTATCTTTGATCAAGGGGGCAACCGCGGTCCAAATTTTCTCCAGTTTATCCGTTTTTTCAATCCGATCAGCTCCGGTATCTCCAAAGTAAAGTAAACTTTCGCCAACGGAATTAGTCACCAAAAGTGCAGCGCTTTTATAAGGATTGATATGGCTTAACTCAAAAATCTGAGCTTTTAAAGAAGTTCCTTCTACTTTAAACTGCTCTCCGTCTCTGTATCTTTTGTAGGTATAAATCCCTAAAATTGGCTTT
>Ga0079225_10000419_pt1 | contig 22811 bp, 19 predicted proteins | sample Poulit2012_FD_76344 | JGI IMG/M metagenome (GOLD analysis project Ga0079225, IMG submission 76344) | Agricultural soil microbial communities from Georgia to study Nitrogen management - Poultry litter 2012 | ecosystem: Environmental > Terrestrial > Soil > Agricultural land | place: USA: Georgia... | reverse complement strand
GAAGTCCCTGTGCCATCCTCAAATCACCCCGTTGGTGTTGGGTCATTGTCCGCAAACAAAACCTAACCTACTGATTATTCAGGCCAACGGGGTACCAAATTTATTCTGATCCGGAATTAAGGATGCGGCAGACCGGCCGCTTCGCGAAGCCGACCCAGGGCGATCCGGCCTGGCGATGCTCATTTGATCAGGCGAAGAATGTCCTTGAAAGCCGGGTTTCCGGCGTGGTGCAGCCATTCGAAAAGCACCATTTCGGTGGTCACCAGGATACAGCCGGCCGCGCTCAGCCGCTCCAGTGCAATGCGCTTGTTTCTCTCTTCCCGCGAGCCGACGGCATCGGCAACGATGAAGACATCCTTTTCCATTGTCCTCAGCCCGAGCGCTGCCTGCAGCAGGCAGACATGAGCCTCTACGCCGCACAGCACCCACTGGTGCCGGTCTTGCTGGGCCGCCCTTTCGCGAAACGGCACCTCATCGCAGGCACCGAAGTGGCTTTTCCGATAGATCTCCTGCGGCTGCAGCTTTTCACGAAGCGACGGCACCGTCGGACCGATCGCGTCTGGACAATGCTCCGTGGCAACCAGCGGCACCTCGAGCCGACGTGCTCCCTCTAACAGCTTGCCGCAGTTGACCAGGAGCGCCTCCACATCATCGATGGCTGGCGCCAGGCGTTCCTGGACATCGACCAGCAGAAGAGTGGAGTCCGACACGGTGATCCTCTCGGTTCCGGTCACACGCTTCGCTGAGTTCATCCTTTCCTCCTGCCCGTCGATCAAGTAGCATCCGCACGCGAAGATAGCACAGGCTGTCCTTGACAAAGGCGCCGCCGGTCCCAATTTTCCGGCATAAGCAAAGGTGAGCGCTCTTGATGCCGTTCGCCAATCTGAATTTCCCAAGAAAGCGCTGGAGCGCATGAGTTTCAAATCTCTGGGACTTAGTAAAGAAGTCCTTCGTGCAGTTGCCGAGTCCGGTTATACCACTGCTACACCCATCCAGGAAAAGGCGATCCCCTATATTTTGATGGGTCGCGATGTTTTGGGAGTCGCCCAGACGGGTACCGGGAAGACGGCGGGATTTACCTTGCCGATGATCGATATCCTCGGCAGCGAGCGGGGCCGCGCAAGGATGCCGCGCTCCTTGATCCTGGAGCCGACCCGCGAGCTGGCGACCCAGGTCGCCGAGAGTTTCGAGAAGTACGGCCACTACACAAAACTTTCGATGGCCCTGCTGATTGGCGGCGAATCGATGCGCGATCAGCAGCTGCTGCTGCAGCGCGGCGTCGACGTCCTGATCGCCACTCCCGGTCGCTTGCTGGATCTCTTCGAACGCGGTCAGATCCTCCTGGCCGACACCAAGCTATTGGTGATCGACGAAGCCGACCGCATGCTCGACATGGGCTTCATCCCGGACATCGAGAAGATCGTGTCGATGCTTCCCACGATCCGGCAAACGCTGTTCTTCTCTGCGACGATCGCGCCGGAGATCCGCAAGCTCGCGGACAAGTTTCTGCACAACCCGAAAGAAATCAGTGTGGACCCGCCGGCAAGCCCGGCGGAGACCGTCACCCAGCGGATCGTCCGCTCTGCGAGCGTGCCTAAGGCCAAGCGTCAGGCCCTGCGTAGCTTGCTCAATTCAGAAGCCGAAGAAACGAAAAGCGCTTTGATTTTCTGCAATCGCAAGCGTGACGTCGCCACCCTTCAGCGCTCGCTGAAGCGTCACGGTTTCGACGCTGAAGCGCTTCATGGAGACATGGCGCAAGCCTCGCGGACCGAAACCCTCTCCCGCTTCAAAGCGGGAGAGGTCAAGTTCCTCGTCTGTTCGGATGTCGCCGCTCGCGGCCTGGACATCCCGGCGGTCAGCCACGTCTACAACTACGATGTGCCGGTGCATGCGGAAGACTACATACACCGCATCGGGCGCACTGGCCGCGCAGGGCGCAGCGGCAAGGCCTTCACGCTTTTCACGCCGGAAGACAGCAAGGCCTTGGCGGGGATCACCAACCTGATCGGCGGCAAGATCGAGGAACTCAAACTCCAGGACACACCCGCCCCCGACGCCGGGAAGCATGCGAGCGACGAGGGCCCTCGGACCAGGAAGAGCAAGCCGGCCGAAAAGCAGGCGCGCAGCGAACCAAAGAGCCAGAAGAAAAACGCCGGCCGCGACGACAAGCCCCACGAGGAGAAGAAATCCCGTCGGCCACAAAAGCAAAGGCAGCCCGAGGACGTCAGGAAGAACCTGGACGAGGACAGCGTCACGGGGCCGTTTGGCGATCACACGCCTGCCTTTATCCTGCGCCCGGTACCCCTCTCCGCCAGCGCTTGACGCCGCTCCGACGAAGGATCTGCGACGGCGCTATGACGTGACCCTGGGTGTCGCCCAAGGGAAAGCGGTGACGCCGACACTACTTGGGGCTATCATCGGGCCATGCAGACAATCTTCGTTCAGATCAAGTGTCAGCTTGGCGAGGCCTACAAGGTGGCCGACGAGCTCGTCCAGACCGTGGAGCAGGTTTCGGAAGTCTATTCGACCTCCGGCCAGTACGACCTTCTGATCAAGTGCTACCTGCCGGACGACGCCGACATCGGCCACTTCGTGACGGAATCCATCCAGCGGATCGAAGGCATCAAGGACACCTTCACGCTGATCACCTTCAAGGCCTTCTCCTGAGCCACCCCGAAGCGGCGTCCGACGAGCCCCGGCCATCGCTGATCCGATCGCCCATTGCACGACCACGGCAAGCCGATCGCGTCAGACTGGACGGCAGGGGGATGCCATAGCGGCCAGGGAACGTACTACCCTTTGTGGGATTTTACCGCCTTGAAGGAGGGGCGCCAATGCGTGTTCTTTTCATCGGACTTCTTCTGAGTGCTTCGCTGGCGATCGCCGGCTGCGCCAACCAGCCGAACAACCCCCGGCAGATCGGCGGCGGGCTCCTGGGAGCCGGCGCCGGCGGCCTGGCTGGCGCCGCCCTGGCCAAGAACAGCAGCTCCGCGACCCGCGCTGCCGCTACAGGCGTCGGTGCAGTCCTCGGCCTGGTCGTCGGCTCGGAAATCGGGCGCTACATGGACGAGCAGGATCGTCAACGTTCCTACACTGCCTGGAATCAGGCAGCCACCGTACCGGTGGGACAGCCGGTTCACTGGAACAATCCGAACAGCGGCAACTACGGCAGTGTGGTACCGGTGCGCGATGGCTATCACCAGAGTGGCGCCTACTGCCGCGAGTTCCAGCAGACCATCGTGGTCGGCGGACGAACCGAGCAGGCGGTTGGGACAGCCTGTCGCCAGCCGGATGGCACCTGGCGCACTCTGTGACGTCACCTCACGCAGGATAGCGTCTGAAAGGCCCGGCGCCCGCGCCCTCACACAGAAGGCGGGGCGCCGCGCACGTCGGCCAGTACAGCTCGGACGGCCTCTCCCAGGCGGCCGACGATCTCTTCCAGCTCAGGCTGCGTGACGTTGTAGGGCGGCGCCAGGATCACGTGGTCCCCGCGGCGCCCATCGACGTTTCCACCCACTGGATAGCAGATAAGGCCGCGCTCGAGTGCCGCCTCCCGGACGCGAAGATGAAGCTGCAGCTCCGCGGGGAAGGGCTCCCGGGTCTCGGGATCCATCACCAGTTCGACCGCCTGAAAGAAGCCGCGGCCGCGGATGTCTCCCGCTTCCGGCGTGGCAGCGAAGGCTTCCGCCAGCAGGCGGCGCAGCAGCGGCCCCTCTTCGGCTACCTTCTCCACCAGCCTCTCCCGCTCGACAATGCGCTGAACGGCCACCCCCGCAGCACAGGCCGCCGTATGGCCGGTGAAGGTGTGGCCTGTCGAGACCGCACCAAAGCGCGCCTCGATGACCTCTCCCAGCTGGCGGCGATAGACCGCCGCTCCGAGCGGCATGTAGCCGCCCGCCAGCCCCTTGGCGATCGACATGACGTCGGGCAGGACCCCGTCGTGCTGCAAGGCTCGCCAGGTGCCGCAGCGGCCGCTGCCGCACATCACCTCGTCGGCTATCATCACGACGCCATAGCGATCGCAGATTTCACGGATCAGCGCCGCGTAACCCGGCGGCGCCGCTACGCAGCCCCCCGCCGCCCCAACCACCGGCTCGAAAATGAAGGCAGCGACCTGCTGCGGCCCCAGCCTCAGGATCTCTCGCTCGAGCTCATCCGCACACCACTTTGCCAGTTCCTCGGCATCCACACCTGGCGGCGGACGGTAGCTGTTCACCGGCGATAGCAGAGGGACCTCGATGAGAGCCCCTTCAAAGGGTTCCCGGCGCTCCGCGAAACCGGAACAGGCAAGCGCCCCCAGGGTGTTGCCGTGCCAGGAGCGCTGGCGCGAGATGAACTTGCGCCGGCTCGGCTCTCCCCGCGCACTGTGATACTGCAGTGCGATCTTGAGACAGGACTCCACGGCTTCGGAACCACCGGAAACGAAGACGATGCGATCGAGGCCCCCGCCATCCTCGCCCCCTTCCGCGCAGCGCCGGACGATAATTTCCGTCAACTCTTCCAGGGGATCACTGGTAAAGCTGTAGCGATAGCTGTGGGCGATCCGGTCGAGCTGCGCCTTGATCGCTTCATTTACCTCTTCGTTGCCATGGCCGATGCAGTAGACGGCCGGCCCTCCGGAGCCGTCGAGATAGACTTTGCCGTCGCTGTCGTGGAGATAGAGCCCTCGGCCCCAGGCGATCTTGGGCAGCCTGGCTGGAACGGTGGTTGAGCTATCCTGCTTCATGATCCCCCCATCTTGGGCGAAGCGTCGATCGTTGTGGCGAGGGCCGACGCCAGCACGCCTTCGGATCAGGCAAGCCGCTCAGCGCATGCCGAGGGCGGCGAGATAGATGTCGAGCAGTTCTTCCTGCTCCTGCCGCTCTTCGCGGTCCTGCTTTCTGAGGCGAATGACCTGCCGCAGGATCTTGACATCGAAGCCAGCCCCCTTCGCCTCGGCATAGATCTCCTTGATGTCGTCCTGGAGTGCCTTCTTCTCTTCCTCCAGGCGTTCGATCCGCTCGACGAAGGAGCGCAGACGGTCGCCGGCCACCCCGCCAACGTCGCTGCTCGTAACAGTTTCGCTCATGCTTGAAACTCACTGAAAAGCACAGGCCCACCCACCGCCGCTCTCCACTCGAAGCGGCAGCCCCGGCCCATGCAAGCTGCTCGAGAGAAGGTGGACCCTAATGGCAGGCAGGCATCAGGACAACGCCTGCCTGCCATCGTCGGCGCGGCAGGTCAGCTGTGCTCGGGATGCGAGGCAGCGAAGGCAGCCTTCTGCTCCTCCGTCGCCTCCGTCTGATATTTTGCACGCCACTCCGCATAGGGCATGCCGTAAACGATCTCCCGGGCGCTTTCCTTGTCGATGTCCAGCCCCTTCGCCTCTGCGGCCTCCTGGTACCAGCGGGACAGGCAGTTGCGGCAGAAACCCGAGAGGTTCATCAGATCGATGTTCTGTACATCCGTGCGCTCGCGCAGGTGCTCGACGAGCCGCCGGAAGGCAGCCGCCTCCAGTTCCGTGCGTGTTGAGGTGTCCATCTTGTCCTGCATGAAAAATCCTTTCCTGTTTGTTCGTAACGAGAAGCCGAGACCTCTCGTTTCGGCCTGAATAGGTCCTCTAGGGATTGTTGAGGTTCACGATGACCGAAGCTCCTCCATCGACACTGCGAGCGACTGCAGGGAGCGCGGCAGTCCGGGGCCATTTGCTTATGGCCCTGGATCGCGCGTGGAATCCGAACACCACGAGCACAGCTCCAGCAAAACCTCCAATCTGAACTGCCCCGGTCACCTAAATCTTGGGATTCGCGCCCGACGCAGCAATGGCCGGGGCCTGCTCGAGCAAGGGTGCCAGCACCTCCTGCAGAATGCTCGTCCAGCGCCGGACGCCCTGGTCCGTGTCGATCAGATCCTGCCGCACCTCTATTAGCACCCCCGGAAGCCCGCGAGCCTCCGCATGGACATGAAGCCCGTAGTCTTCGCTCGAAGCGCCAGAATAGGGTTCGTTGTCCCCCGTGTTTATCCCCTTCGCGCGAAAGGCCTCGAGCAAGGGGTGGGCCAGACGTCCGTCCTCGTTCCAGAGAATGCCGACTTCCCACGGCCGTTGGAAGCCATCCATCGAGGGCGTAAAGGAATGGAGGAAGAGCAGGAGCGGAGGCTGTCCCGCAGCCAGTTTAGCTTCGATCAAGCGCGAAACAGCCCCATGATAGGGCTTGAAAAGCTGCTCGACCCGGGCCCGACGCTGGCGCTCCCCCAGGCCGAGATTGCCGGGAATTGTTGTGCCGTCGCTCACCGCTGGAATGGAGCCCTCGGAGCCGATCCGGCGGTTGGCGTCGATCACCAGGCGGGAAAAGCCCGAAAGCACCGCCGGGCACTGGAGGCGGGGTGCCAGATGTCGTGCAACCTCGGCAACCCCGATGTCCCAGGCGATGTGACGGGCGAGATCGGCCCCGTCGAGCCCCAGCCTCTTCAAAGACCCGGGAATGGCGCGAGAGGCATGGTCGCAAATCAGCACCGCAGGTGCGCTGCCCACAACTTCCACGAAGGAAAAGGCAGGCGGATCTTCAGGACCCAGTAACCGGGGATCCCCGCCTCCGTCGAAGTGATAGAGATCTCGGATCGGCGGTTGCGACAGAGCAAGATGCGTCATGGAAGCGGTGACTTCCTCACTCGCTCATCAGCTGCTGCTTGGCCGTGGCCTGCAGCTCTTCGATCTTCTTGCGCAGACGATGCTCTGAAAAATCGACCTTGCGCTGCTGGAAGTCGCCCAGGACCTTGCGAACGACGTCGTCGATACCCGGCTCGCTCAGATCACTGGAGATGACCTCACGGGCGTAGACTTCGCCCTCCTCGGCCGGCATGCCCATCAGTTCGGCTGCCCAGAGGCCGAGCAGCTTGTTGCGCCGCACCTCGACCCTGAACTGCAGCTCCTGGTCATGCTTGAATTTCTTCTCGAAAGCCTGCTGGCGGTCGGTGAAGCTCATCTTGCCATCCTTCATTAAGCCTGTTGCGCGGCGTGGCAGTTGCCGGCCCGCGGTCCCAAGTGCTATCGCGAGAGCCTTATAGCTGGTTGCCGCAGCAAGGTGAACAACACCCGAGGTCAACAAGAAAGTGTGCACTTTGATCATGCTCCGTCGCACCCGGGCGGACTGGCCACTTCTGCTAGCCGCCAACCGTGACGAAATGAGGGACCGGCCCTGGGCGCCGCCGGCACGCCATTGGCCGGATCGGGAAGAGGTCGTTGCCGGGCAGGATCTGCTGTCCGGCGGTTCATGGCTGGGGGTCAACGACCACGGTGTCGTCGCGGCCATCTTGAACCGCTATGGCTCCCTGGGGCCCGCCCCGGACAAGCGCAGCCGCGGTGAACTCGTCCTGGAAGCCCTCGATCATGCGGACGCCCGGGAAGCCGCCGCGGCTCTGGCGGAGATCGAGCCGTCGGCCTACCGCAGTTTCAACGCGGTGGTAGCAGACAATCAGGACGCCTTCTGGATCCGCCACCTGGGCGGTGAGAGCGACCCTGTCCTGCAGCCCCTGCCGCCGGGGCTTTCCATGCTCACCGCCCACGATCGTAACGACACCCGCGGCAGCCCCCGGCAGCGGCATTACCTGCCCCGCTGGCGCGCCGCCAGGATACCCGATCCGGAACGGGACGACTGGCAGGAGTGGGAAGCGCTGCTGGCGAGCCGCGAGGAAGCTCCCGGAGAAGGTCCCGCCAGCGCCATGAACGTGCAGCTGCCCGACGGCTTCGGCACCCTCTGTACGAGCCTGATCGCGCTTCCCGCCGATATCCGACAGCGCCCGGTCTGGCGCTTTTCCGCGGGGCCGCCAGACCAGGCCGCTTACGAGAGGATCGACCTTGCGCCCCAGACGGGGGGCTAAGGCGCGCTGCGACTCACAGCGATCGCAAGCCCCTCCACCCTCGAGCGCGCAGTCGCTTTCCGCGCGCAATTAGCGCACCAGCAAAACCCCAACCCCCGTCACTGCGAGCGACCGCAGGGAGCGCGGCAGTCCAGGGCCGTTTGCCTGTGGGCCCGAGCCGCCTTCGAGACCGTCCTCGGCTGCAAAAAGAACCGCCTCTCTTCCCAAGGGGGGCTGTAGCGACTCCAGTTCACGCACTATATTCTTATGGTGAGCGGGCTTGCGCTGCTGACTCGCTCTCTTGAGGGAGCGGCGATGGATGGGGATCCTTGGCCCCCTTTTGGTCGTATACAAATAGAGAAGGATCGCAATGGGTAATAGCGATGGGTTTGACGGGTGAACACCCTCAGAATGCGGAACGATCAGGCTGATTTTGTATTTATCTATTGAATAGATAACCTAAATCGCCGTCGCAATTGTGACAGATTGCAGGACTAGCTTGCGAAAGGAAGGGACCCGTTGGCAGGCGCGAAGATCTTGGTCGAGGAGCGCATGTCAAGAAGCCGCGGCAAGCGGCCGGCAAGCTCCAGGATCTTCTAGCAGAACAGGGAAGGCGCTTGCCAGCAGCGGCGGGAAGCCGCCGATTAGAAATCTTGGCAGCGAGGTGCCTACGTCATGAAAGACGTGTTTACTGAGTACTCTGAGACCTACCGGACCCGCAAGGAGTCCGAGATGAGCCTGATGGAGTATCTGGAGCTCTGCGGCGCTGACTCCATGGCGTTCGCTTCCGCCGCCGAGCGCATGGTCGCGGCCATCGGCGAACCGGAAGTTCTGGACAGCTCGAAAGACCAGCGGCTGGGCCGTATCTTCATGAATCGGACCATCAAGGTCTACCCGGCCTTCCACGACTTCTACGGCATGGAAGACACCATCGAGCGGCTGGTAGGCTATTTCCGCTATGCGGCTCAGGGACTGGAGGAGCGTAAGCAGATCCTCTACCTGCTGGGACCGGTGGGCGGTGGCAAATCCTCGCTCGCTGAGCGCCTCAAGACCCTGATGGAAATGCATCCGATCTACGTCCTCAAGGCGGGGGAGGAACTCAGCCCGATCTACGAAAGCCCCCTTGGGCTCTTCGATCCGGAGCGCATGGGCCAGAAGCTTGAAGAGCGTTTCGGCATTCCTCAGCGCAAGCTGTCCGGGCTCATCTCTCCCTGGGCGGTGAAGCGGCTGGACGAGTTCGATGGCGACCTCTCGAAGTTCAAGGTCGCAAAGATCTACCCCTCCAAACTACGTCAGATCGGCGTCGCCAAGACCGAGCCGGGCGACGAAAACAACCAGGACGTCTCCAACCTCGTGGGCAAGGTCGACATCCGCAAGCTGGAGTACTACAGCCAGAACGATCCCGACGCCTACAGCTACGCCGGCGGGCTCAACTGCACCACCCAGGGGCTGCTGGAATTCGTCGAGATGTTCAAGGCACCCATCAAGGTGCTGCATCCGCTGCTCACCGCTACCCAGGAAAGCAACTACGTCGGCACCGAGAACATCGGCGCCATCCCCTACCAGGGCATCATTCTCGCCCACTCCAATGAGTCGGAATGGCAGAGCTTCCGCAACAACCGCAACAACGAGGCCTTTCTCGATCGCGTCTCGGTGATCAAGGTTCCCTACTGCCTGCGCAGCCAGGAAGAGCAGAAGATCTATGAGAAGCTGATCCGCAACAGCGAGCTGCTGGATGCCGCCTGCGCGCCGGGCACGCTCGAGATGCTGGCGCGTTTCAGCGTGCTGACCCGGCTCAAGGAGCACGAGAACTCCGACCTCTTCTCCAAGCTGCGGGTCTATGATGGCGAAAGCCTGAAGGACACGGACCCCAAGGCGAAGTCGATCCAGGAGTATCGTGACGCCGCCGGGGTCAATGAGGGCATGGACGGTCTCTCCACCCGCTTTGCCTTCAAGGTGCTCTCCCGCACCTTCAACTACGATGCGACCGAAATCGCCGCCGACCCGGTCCACCTGATGTACATGCTGGAGCAGGCGGTCCGGCAGGAGCAGTTCCCCGAAGAGACCGAACGCCGCTACCTGGAGCTCATCAAGAGCGAGCTGGCGCCGCGCTATGCGGAATACGTCGGCAACGAGATCCAGAAGGCCTACCTGGAGTCCTACCATGACTACGGCCAGAATCTCTTCGACCGCTATCTCGACTATGCCGATGCCTGGGTCGAGGACCATGATTTCAAGGATCCCGACACCGGGCAGATGATGGACCGGGAGCTCCTGAACCAGGAGCTCAGCAAGATCGAGAAGCCGGCCGGAATCGCCAATCCCAAGGACTTCCGCAATGAGGTCGTGAAGTTCGCGCTGCGCTCCCGCGCCCAGCATGGCGGCAAGAATCCCTCCTGGACCTCCTACGAGAAGATCCGCGAAGTCATCGAGCGGCGCATGTTCAGCCAGGTGGAGGACCTGCTGCCGGTCATCAGCTTCGAAAGCAAGAAGGAGTCCGAGACCCAGCGCAAGCACAGCGAGTTCGTCGAACGGATGATCGAGCGTGGCTATACCCAGCGCCAGGTACGACGGCTGGTCGAGTGGTACATGCGGGTAAAGCAGGCCGGCTAGGCCGAGGGGGAAGCAGGTGCGGGTAATCGATCGGCGGCAGAACCCTCAGGGAAAGAGCCTGGCGAACCGCCAGCGTTTCGTGCGCCGGATAAAGCGCCAGGTGGCCGAGGCGGTGCGTCAGGCTTCGGCCGAACGAAACATTCGCGATCTGGCCGATGGCGAGCAGATCGCGATTCCTTCGGACAGCCTGCGCGAGCCCCGCTTCCGCCACGATGGGGCAACCGGACGGCAGCAAGGCGTTCTGCCGGGCAACAAGGAGTATCAGGAAGGCGACCGCATTCCTCGGCCCGGCGGCGAGGGAGGTGGAGGTCGGGGCGGCAGTCCGGACGGCGGCGGCGAGGACAACTTTGGCTTTGTCCTCTCACGCGAGGAATTCCTCGATATCTTTCTTGAGGATCTGGAACTCCCGGACCTGATGAAGAAGAGCGTGACCCGCTCCGAGCAGGTGAGCTTTCAACGCGCCGGCTATGCAACGAGCGGCACACCCTCGAACATCAACCTCCTGCGGACCATGCGCAACAGCCTGTCGCGCCGCATCGCCCTGCAGCGGCCGCGCAGCCCGGAGATGCGAGCACTGCAGGACCGCATCGCGCTGCTGGAAGAGGAGCGACCGGACGATCCGGAACTGGAGGAGCTGCGCGCGAAACTCCTCCGGCTGCGGCGGCGGCGGCAGGAAATTCCCTTCCTCGACCCGATCGACGTACGCTTCAATCGCTTCGAGGCGGTGCCGCGACCCATTACGCAGGCGGTCATGTTCTGTCTGATGGACGTCTCGGGCTCCATGTCGGAGGAGATGAAGGATCTCGCCAAGCGCTTCTTCATGCTCCTCTACCTCTTCATCCAGCGTCGCTATCGCCATGTGGAGATCGTCTTTATCCGCCACACGCACCACGCGGAAGAGGTGGACGAGAACACCTTTTTTTATAGCCGCGAAACCGGCGGCACGATCGTCTCCACGGCACTGGAAGAGATGCGCAAGGTCATTCAGGAGCGCTTCCCGCCCCACGACTGGAACATATACGGCGCCCAGGCGTCGGACGGCGACAACATGACCCCCGATGGGCCGCAGGTGTCGGCGATCCTGGAGCAGGACATCCTCCCGATCACCCAGTACTTCGCCTACATCGAAGTTTCAGGCGGCGTCGGCGAGCTGCTGCGCACCCAGTCGAACCTCTGGCAGACCTATGCCCCCTTCGCCGCCACACACCGCAACTTCGCCGCGCGGCGGGTCGCCAAGCGCGGCGACATCTATCCCGTGTTCCGCGAGCTCTTTACCCCGGTGCCCGAGGGAAGATCGCGCGAGCCGGCCTGAAGGAGCAGACAGCCATGGGTAGCCGTCCACTTTTTACGGGCGCCGAGTGGTCTTACGACGCAATTGCGCGGGCGTACGAGACTATCGAACCCATCGCGCTCGGCGAGCTGGGTCTGAAGATCTATCCCAACCAGATCGAGATCATCACCGCCGAGCAGATGCTCGACGCCTATGCCTCGATCGGCCTGCCGCTGATGTACAACCACTGGTCCTTCGGCAAGCAGTTTGCCTACAACGAGCTGCTCTACCGCAAGGGCGCCCGCGGGCTGGCCTATGAGATCGTCATCAATGCGATTCCCTGCGTCAGCTACATCATGGAGGACAACTCCATGGCCATGCAGACCCTGGTGATGGCCCATGCCGCCTTCGGTCATAACCACTTCTTTCGCAACAACCATCTCTTCCGGCAGTGGACCGACGCCGAGGCCATCCTCGATTACCTGGAATTTGCCAAGAGCTACATCGCGCGCTGCGAGGAACGCTACGGCAGCCGGGCGGTAGAGCGGCTGCTCGATGCGTCTCACGCACTGATGGATCACGGGGTCAACCGCTATCACCGCAGGCGCCGCAGCGGGATCCGCTGGGCGGAGGAGCGAGAGCATGCCCGGCGGCGCTACGAAGAGGAAAGCTACAACGACCTCTGGCAGCGCACTGTTCCGCAGGCAGAAGATCCAGGACCAGGCAAAGCCGGCCGGCGCGCGCACGAGGAGCGACGGCATCTGGATTTACCCGAAGAGAACCTTCTCTATTTCCTGGAGAAGAACGCCCCCAAGCTGGAGGCGTGGCAACGGGAGATCCTGCGCATCGTGCGCCAGCTGGCTCAGTACTTCTATCCCCAGAAGCAAACCAAGGTCATGAACGAAGGCTGCGCCACCTACGTTCACTATCGCATCATGAACCGGCTGCATGAGACAGGGCGCCTTTCCGACGGCGGCTTCATGGAGTTTCTGCACTCGCATACGGCCGTCATCTTCCAGCCGGATTTCGACGACCCGCGCTATTCCGGCATCAATCCCTACACCCTCGGCTTCGAGATGATGCGGGACATCCAGCGTATCTGCGAAGAGCCGACGGATGAGGACCGTGCCTGGTTTCCGGACATCGCCGGCAAGGGCGATGCCATGGGCACCTTGCGCGATGCCTGGGCGGAGTACCGAGACGAAAGCTTCGTGCTCCAGTTCTTGAGCCCCGCCCTGATCCGCAAGCTAAGGCTCTTTGCCCTCAGCAGCGATGAGGACGATTCCCACTACCTGGTGAACTCGATCCACAACGAGCGAGGATACCAGAAGATCCGCAAGACATTGGCCCGCAGCTACGACATCGCCCTGCAGGAGCCGGACATCCAGGTCGTGGAAGCCAATCTCAGCGGCGACCGCACCCTGGTTCTGCAGCATCAGGTCTATGATGGCCGGCGCCTGCAGGAGGAAGATGCCGCCATGGTCCTGCGCCATGTCGCCCGCCTCTGGGGCTATCCTGTCACCTTGCTGGAAGTCGATGCCGCCACCGGCGCGACCTGGCGCCGCCACCACAGCAGCTATCCGGATGATTAGCGGGACACGCTTCCTGAACGTCAGCGAAGCATCTGGAGCCGTTGAAACTCCTTATCCCGAGGTCTTCCTCCCTGTACTGAGGAGGTAGCGGGCGGGACGTTCGCGGCCGCTTTTGACTGCGAACGTCCCGGATCGCCTTACACGATATCCACCCCCGCCTTCCGCGCCGCAATCAGGTCTCTAAAAAAACCACGCACGATCACGGTGAGGACGACCGCCGAAATCGCCGGCCACATGAGGATGTAGAAGGTGAGCCAAAAGGTCGTCATGAAAGTTCCTCCTATTCGGCCGGGGTCGGCTGGGGCGCCGGGGCAGTGACCGCTTCCGCCGGCGGCGCATCGGTTTCCTGGAAGCGCTGCACCCGCTCGGCGATGAGGTCGAAGTCGAAGTTGTCCTGGCTCATCAGGCTGAGGGCAACGCAGACGATGGTGCTGGCGCCGTAGGCGGTGAGGGAGGCAAGCAGCACCGTGTAGTCCGCAAGGAAGCCGGCGAAATACCAGGCGCAGAGCACGGTCCCGATGAGGCCAACGGCCAGGCCGACCATGCGGCCGAAGAAGCCGAAGCTCATGAGACCCAGCACCACACCGGCACCCACCGCCGCCACCATCTCGAAGAAGAAGCCGGTGACGCCTTCCATGGCCAGGAGCTCGAAGCGCACGGTACAGAAGAGCGCCATCCCGACCAGAACGGCCCAGGTGAAGGCGCGGTTCGAAACCCGCGGCCAGTAGCAGCTGGCAATCACCGGGAAGACGATCGTGCCCCACAAGGCGCCGACGAACACCAGCATCACCAGGATGTCGAGCGCGAAGCTGGCGAGGATCAGGCCGACCATGGTCGCGATAATCATCGTGGCGCGCCCGATCAGGAGCATCCTGCGCGGATCCGGCCGGCCCTTGACGATGTTCTTGGCGTAGACGTCGGTCATCATGATGGCCGAGAGCGCCGTGAGATCGGCATCCGCCGTGGAGGAGAGCGACGCCACCACCAGAAGGAAGAAGAGGCCGATCATGAAGGGCGGCAGGTAGGTGGAGGCCATCTGGGGGATGATGTTGTTCAGATCGCCACCATCGGGGATCACACCCAGCAGCAGAGCCATCAGTCCAAGCATTCCCAGGCCGATCACCACGGCGCCGTAGCCGACCGTGGCGGTGAGGAAAGTGGGCTTGATCAGGTCCTGCCGCACGGCGAAGAGGCGCTGGGCGATGGTCTGGTTGCCGATGGCGTAGGCGAGCACCGCGACGAAGAAGGGAGCGCCCTGCTCCAGGATCGCCGTCCGGGAGAAGAAGTCGGCCTGCTCTGCCGTCAAGCGCGCCAGCCCTTGCGTCATGACCTCGGGACCGCCGGCGCTGAAGAGGACCCAAGGGATGATGATGACGGCCACACCCATCAGGGCGATGAGCTGAGCCACGTCCGTCAGGATGGAAGCACGGAAGCCCGACCAGAGGGTATAGGCCAGCGTACCGAAGCCGGCGATGAGCACGCCGTGCGTGAAGGACAGTGGCGAGAGGATCGAGACGACGGCGCCGGCGGCGGTGAAGTTGACCATCAAGCTGATGGAGCTGCCGAGCACGTTGGACAAGGAGAGGATCAGCTGGCTGGAAGAGCCGTGGCGCGCGTGCATCAACTCGCCCAACGTATGAGCATGGGGCGCGAGCTGCCGGAAACGCTGCCCGAAGGGATAGATGAAGAGAATCATCAAGGCGCCCCAGAAGCCGTAGTGGATGGCGCCCGAGAGGCCGTAAGTATAGGCGGAACTGGCTGCCGCGTAGAAGGAAGCGGCCCAGATCCAGGTCGCAGTCATGCTGGCGGCAGAGATTCCGAAGCCCACCTGACCGCTGGAGACCATATAGCCGTCGACGTTCTCCTTTCTGTGTCGCACCAAAAGCGACATCAGGAACGCGCCGCCGTAGAAGAGCAAAAGAAGAAACAGCGTTGTTACTGTCGTAAACTGATAATATGTGGATTCCATATTAACTAAACTTCCCCTCTCCTGTTTGAGATAGATCTTTTATTGAAACAGAAGTTGCACGAAATGAGCCGGAAGCAGATCCACGCATGATCGGCTCGTGGAAGTCGATCCAGCTTCAGAGTAGTCTAAAAAGAGCAGCCCCCGAGGTGGAGAAACCACCTCGAGGGCGATGGATCAGGTGTAGTTGCCCTTGACCCGTTCCTTGGTCGGATCGAAGTGCGGCGATCTTACGACCACTGCGGGGATCCGCTTCTGGAAGCCATCCAGCTGGCCGACCTCCACTTCCGTACCCTCTTCGGCGTGAGCCGCATCCATCCGACAGAGGGCAATGACCTTGCCGAGGATGGGCGAGCGCATGGCCGAGGTGATTTCTCCGACCTGGGCCCGACCGATACGCACGCAGTCCCCCTTGGCAGGCACCTGATTGCCTTCGAGGTCGAGGCCCACCAGCTTGCGTGTCGGATGGGCCTTGCGCTCATCCAGCACCGCTCGCCCGATGAAGTCGTCTTCCTTGGACTTGAGGGGCACGGTAAAGCCGATGCCCGCCTCGAAGGGGTTGGTCTGGTCGCTGAATTCATAGCCGGCGAAGATCAGACCCGCCTCGATGCGAACCATATCCAGCGCGGCCAGGCCGAAGGGCGTGAGGCCATGTGGCTGCCCCGCCTCCCAGATGGCTTCGAATACGGCCTTGGCGTCCTTGGGGTGGCAGAACACCTCGTAGCCGAGCTCGCCGGTGTAACCGGTCCGCGACACGACCACAGCCGGCCCGTGGAAATCGCCGATGCGGCCGACGGTGAAGCGGAAGACGCCGAGCTCCTCTACTGTGGGACGCTCCGGCTTGGTCCAGATGAGCTCGCGCAGAATATCACGGCTGCGCGGTCCCTGGACGGCGACGTTATGAAGCTGATCGGTGGAGGAACGGACCCAGACGTTCATGCCCCGCTTTTCCGCCTGCTCCCGCAGCCAGAGGCCGGACGTGCCGCAGCCCCCCACCCAGCGGAAGTTGTTCTGGTCGAGGCGGAAGACGGTCCCATCGTCCACCATGCCGCCGTGCTCGTAGCACATGGCGGTATAGACCACCTGGCCGATGCTCAGCTTCTTCATGTTGCGGGTGACACAGAGCTGCATCAAGGCTTCGGCGTCGGGTCCCATGACCTCGAACTTGCGCAGCGGGCTTAGGTCCATGATCGCCGCCTTCTCGCGACAGGCCCAGTATTCGGCGATCGAGCCATGAGCGTTGAACTTGTTGGGCAGCCAGTAGCCATTGTATTCGACGAAGTCGCGCGTGTGCTGGGCGAAGCTGTCGTGGAAGGCTGTCTTCTTGGTCGGCTGCAAGTCGGCATCGGCGGTCATGCGGAACCCTATGGATCTGGGAAACTCTTCGTGATGGTCATAGACCCGGACCTGGATGTCGGTCGGATCCCAGCCGTTGGCTGGATCGACGTCACAGGGGCAGGCCGTGGAGACGCACAGCAGATCGGTAAGCGCCCGCATCAGCACATAATCACCGGGTCTGGACCAGGGATCGTCCATGCTGATCGCATTGGCGTCGTCCAGCATGGTGTTGAAGAAGAAGTTGATGGCCGGCCAGCCGCCACGTGACGGGAGGCCGTAGTGCGACAGCTCCTGGTTTATATTGTCGGTGCAGTTTACGTGGCCCGGATAACCCAGATCCTCGTAGTAGCGAGCCGTGCAGGCCAGGCCGAAGGAGTCGTGACGCCCGCAGGTGTCCTGCACGAGCTCCACCAGCGGCTGCATGTCGACCGAATAGTATCGCGCGAAGATGCCGGGTTTCGGATAGAGCTCGCCACCGAGGCTGCGGGTTGTCGTCGGATCGATTTCCGCGATGCGTCCCTGCTCGACCGCGCGCAGATCCAAGGCCTGGAAGTCCGAGCATTCCCGACCCTGAACGTCCACGACCTGGATGTACTGACCCTTCTTCACCTCATAGGCGAAGGCCTGCCCTGGCGGAATGTTCTTGTCGCGCAGGGGATCACTCAAGGGATCGGGCGGGGGCCGACGCTCCTTGCCCGTCACCGGCCGGGCACGGCGAACGTAGAGAACGAGTTCCGTCGGCGGGTTCTGCTGATCGACCGCCATATCCTCACCCGGCGCGGCCACGATCAGCAGCCCTGGACCTTCGACCGTGAAGCTGGCGCTGTTGCCGGCGCGCGACCCTTCGCCGAAGAGGCGGATACAGCGCGCGCTGCCCAGATCGAAGCCCGACTTCTCCAGAGCCCGCCTGACCCGCCGTGCGGAGTAGTCGTCCGAGCCGAGGATGCTTCGCAGTCCTCTTGGCTCCGCCGAGCTGCTCGCCCCCAGCAGCGCCGGGTCGGAGCGCCCCTCTGGATCAAAGATGACGACTTCGCACGCCTGGAGGCCTTCGCCGTCCACCAGGGTGATGACGTCTCCGGCCTCGACCGCCACTGCACGAGATCCGCCGCCCGGGACCGGGTGGCGCTCGGATCCCGGCGGCAGCACGGGCAGACCCGGCATCAGGACACCGCCGCGGACCATAGGTCTCTCAAACCGCTGGATAATGCCCATTGGCGCTCTCCCTTCTGTAGGCATCCATTGGCTCTTGACAGCCCCTTTCCGTAAAGCAGCATTGTCTGAGGCTGAGGCTCAGGATTCTTGATGCGACGTCGGCGGCAGCGTTTACCCCCTCTGGATTATCTGATCGCGTTTGAAGCGGCGGCGCGGCTGGGTGGCTTCACGGCGGCGGCAGAACGCCTGAACCTGAGCCAGGCAGCGATCAGCCGGCAGATAAAGCTCCTGGAAGAGCGCCTCAGGGTCCGCCTGTTCTATCGCGGCTATCGCTCGGTACAGCTGACCTCCGAGGGGAGAAGCTTCCTGCATCACGTGCGCACCGCGCTGGACATCGTGGAAAAGGGTGTCCAGGACCTTCAGGAAGAAGCTGGGCGCGCCCGGGTGTCCCTGGCCGCCACCCAATCGGTCTCCACGCTCTGGCTCATGCCGCGCTTGGGGCGCCTGCGCCGCGATAACCCCAATCTCGACATTCACCTCGTGTCGACGGACCTGGACCGCGAAGCCCTGGCCAGTGACCATGACCTGATCATCCTGCGGGGTGACGGGATATGGCCGGATTTCGAGGCAGAGCTTCTCCTGGATGAGGAAATCTTCCCCGTCTGCACACGCCGCTATGCGGAGCAGCACGGTCTTTCGGATCTCCAGGCTCTGCACCACTGCACTCTGATCGAGGTGGCCAGCCACCACACCGACTGGATGGACTGGGGCCGCTGGCTGGCGGCCAAGGACGTAGCGGAGAGCGGTGGTGCCGGAGACCTGGTCTTCAATACCTATGCCCTGGCAATCCAGGCTGCCGTCGACAGCCTGGGAGTCGCCCTCGGCTGGCGGCACCTGGTGGACCGCCATCTGGAGGCGGGCACGCTGATCAGGCCGCTGCCGGTCAGTCTGCGCACCGCCTCCGGCTACTTCCTGCTGCAGCGGCAGGACTCCCAGCCGACCCCGGCCAGCCAAGCGGTGCGAAGCTGGCTGTTCTCGGAAGCGGGGGCGAAGTCATGCTTCTAGAGCAGATTACATCGATCGGAAACCCAAGTAGTTCCGACCCAACCACGTGGATCCGCTTTAGCGGGCGCCGGCGACCTCTTCTGCCGTCACCTTGTCCTCGTAGTCGTTGCCGAAGCTAGTGCGGACATAGTTGGCGACCGCGGCGACCTGTTCGTCGCTCATCATCTCGCCGACAGCGGGCATGTTCTTCAGTCCATGAACCATCGCGTAGACGAGGTAGCCCCTTGCTTCGAGGTTCTCGTTGTCGGCGAGCGCCGGGTAGTGACCGGCACCGACCGCGCCCTGCCCCTGGTCCATGTGGCAGGCGGCGCAGACGCTGCCGTAGAGGCTTTCGCCGGTCTGTGCGGCAAAGCGATCGCCGTCGCTGACGATCACCCCTGCGGGATCAGCGGAAACGATCGTCGTGGTCAAGATGACGGCGAACGCGGGAAGGACGGTGAGACGGAAAAGCCGCCTGGTGTGTTCGGTCATTGCAAGGGGCCCTGCGAAACCGGAGAAAAAGGACGAAGCGCCAAGGCCATCAGCTTGCCATGACGCGCTGATGCAGCCGGCTGATCGCATCCAGGGATGAAAGGATCGCCCCTTCCATCCAGGCCGGAATATAGGAGGCATGCTCGCCGGCGAGGAGAATGCGCCCGTCGATCTGGCAGAGGTTGTCGTAGTGCTCCTTGCGCATCTCGTCGGTCCAGTCGCCAGCACAGCCGAGCGTGAAGGGCGAGCGATGCCAGGCCCAGGAAACACCGGTCTCGAACTCTTCCTTGTACTGCGGGTGGATTTGCGCGCCGTATTCAACTGCCCGCTCGACCCGCTCCTGCGGTGACATCGACGTCAATTCGTAGGAGTTCGGCCCATTCCAAGTATAGCCGCCAAGGAGCACACCTTTGCCGGGAGTGTTGAACCCGGAACTTGGGTAGGAAATTTGCGTGATCGGCAGGTCCGTATAGCTGACGCCGCCGAAGATCAGGTCGTCTTCCTCCCAGAAGCGGCGCTTGAACTGGAGGCCCATCTTGACCGAAGAGACGTAGGGCACGGCCTCGATCGCTGCGCGCATGGGCGCCCCGACATTCATGTCGATCTGGCTGAGGATCGTCAGCGGGATGGTGCAGATGCACCAATCGGCCCTGGCCTGCCGCAGGGCCCCCGGGTTTTGCCCGTCCTCGTAGAAGGCAGTCACCCCCTCCTCGTCCTGCGCAATCCTGGTGACCCTGGCATCGTAGGTAATCACATCGCCGACTTCCCGGGCGAAGGCCTTCCCGATCCGGTCCATGCCGCCGACCGGCTGGAACATGGTGGTCTGGAACTCGTAGAAGGAAAAGTTGCCCAGGCTGCTCCAGAGCCCCGAGCTCAGGACTTCCGAAAGACCGAGCGGCTTGCCTGGAACGGGCGCGGCACCAAGGCCGCCGCCGGGATCCCTTTCGTACCCGCGGAACATGCCTGTGCGGATGCTTTCCCTGTAGACATGGTTCTCGTCGAGCACGCCCCACGACCGCAGCGCTTCGAGGAGCATCTCCTGATCCTCCTTCGAGACCTCGCCCTCGAGCCGGCCCTTTTTCGTTACCTTGGCCAGGAGCTCGGAAACATGCCCCTGAAGATCGGTCTTGATCTGGCGGACGCGCTGCGGCTTGCCGCCGAAGGCCTTGCTGGAGTGGAGAAAGGCGTTGTGATTGATCTGCTGGAACGGCTCCAACTTCACGCCGAAGCGTTTGCAGTAGGCGAGCAATCCCTTGTGATGATAGGGGATCCGCCAGGGGCCGGGGTCAAAGTAGAGCCCTTCGTCGAACTCGCACTTCTGGGTGGCCCCACCCAACTCCGTGACTTCATCCCCACCGCGTATCGTCCAGTTGCGGCCGCCGGCACGCTTGTTGAACTCCAGGATCTGCACCTCGTACCCGGCCTGACGCAGCTCCAGTGCTGCGGTCATCCCGGCCAGTCCGGCCCCCAGGATCAGGACGCTGGCACCTCCGGGATCACCCTCGAGCTTGACCGGCCCCTTGTAGCCGGATTCCTCCGCAAGACCGAGGGTGGTCATTGCCTGATACATGGCCGCGCTGCCCGCGGTCAGGCCGATCAGGGATAGAAGATTGCGCCGACTCAGGCCGTTGCCCGCCTCATCTTGCTGCACTTTTACGTCCTTGCCTCCACGGAGCCTGTTTTACGAACGCTCTGGCGATCTGGAGCCGGAGTTGTCCTCCTGGCACGCAGTCTGCCGATTTACCCTATATGTCCGTGAGGCCAAATCAACCCATGGTAACAAGCAGTGCAGGCGGATGCAGCACGGCTGGCGGGGTGCCAGCTGCAGCCTCCGTCAATCCACACGAGTGCTGCGCGCCCTCGCGATGAACATACTATGACGCCAGGCAGCCCCATCTGCCGGCTACGACCAGCGCCCCAACCGCCGTCACTGCGAGCGACCGCAAGGAGTGCGCAGTCCAGGGCCGTTTGCCTGTGGCCCTGGATCGCGTCGCCAGCTGTGCCGCCTCACGATGACGCGTGGAGGTTACGCCCCCGGCAAGAGGCGACTTGCTCTAACGACCGCGCACCCGCTGCACCAGCGCCGCGGCACAGGCATCGATGATGGCATCCGCATCGATGCCATAGTGGCGATAGAGGTCGGGAATGTCGCCGGACTGCCCGAAATGCTCGACACCCAGGGCCTGGACCCGATGGCCTCGGACAGCGCCCAGCCAGCCGAGGGTCGCCGGGTGACCATCGAGTATGGTCACCAGACCAGCATCCGGCGCAAGGGGTGCCAGAAGGCGGTCGGCGTGGCAGGCCGCGTCCGGCCGCCCCGCCTTGCGCGCCCGTGCGGCGGCTGTCCACTCCGCATTCAGGCGGTCGGCCGAGGTAACAGCCAGCAAGCCGGCGCCGGGCACTTCCTCCGCGATCGCTTCCCAGGCAGCCAGGGCCTCGGGGGCGATGGCACCGCTGTAGACGATGGCGAGTTCGGCACCCTCCGCCGGAGGCCGCAGCCAGTAGCCGCCGGTGATGATCTGCTCCCGCAGGGCGCCATCGATCTCCCGATCCGGCTGATCCACCGGCTTGGTCGAAAGACGCAGGTAAACCGAACCGCCCTCTTCATCGCGCAGCCACGGCGTCCCCGGCACCGCGTCCCGTCCGGGATGCTCGGCGTCGCGCTGCAGATAGTCGAAGGCCCACTGCAGGATCAGGGCCAGTTCGTCGGCATAGGCGGGCTTGAAGGCCGCCAGGCCATCCTGGGACATGCCGATCAGCGGCGTCCCCACCGACTGATGCGCTCCCCCTTCCGGGGCCAGGCTGATGCCCGAAGGTGTCCCCACAACGATGAAGCGGGCATCCTGGTAGCAGGCATAGTTGAGAGCATCGAGGCCGCGCTGGATGAAGGGGTCATAGAGGGTCCCGATCGGCAGCAGGCGCGTGCCGAAGAGCGAGTGCGAGAGGCCCAGGGCGGCGAGTGCCGTGAAGAGATTGTTCTCGGCGATGCCGAGTTCCACATGCTGCCCTTCCGGGGACATGCCCCAGCGCTGAGCCGAAACGACCTTTTCCGCCCGGAAGACGTCTTCGCGCGGATGGCGGTCGAAGATTCCGCGGCGGTTCACCCAGGCGCCCAGGTTGGTCGAGACCGTCACGTCGGGGGACGTGGTGACGATGCGTTCGGCGAGCAGGCTGTCCTGCCGCGCGATGTCTCCCAGGATGCGGCCGAAGGCTTCCTGAGTACTCATGCGGTGGCCGTCGGGGCGCGGCAGGCTCTCGGGAACCGGCACGTGGTCTCCCTGGTAGCGCCGCTGGCCCCGGGCGTTGAAGGGGACCGCCTCCAGGAACGACCGCAGCCGCTGCGGCGTCAGCTTCAGCCCCGCCAGGGGTTCCCACTCCTGCCCCTCGGGAACCTCCATGCGGCGCTGGAACTCGGCCATCTGGTCGGGGTTCATGAGCCCCGCGTGGTTGTCCTTATGCCCGGCCAGCGGCAGTTGGTAGCCCTTCACCGTGTAGCAGATGAAGCAGG
>Ga0079225_10000416_pt1 | contig 22949 bp, 21 predicted proteins | sample Poulit2012_FD_76344 | JGI IMG/M metagenome (GOLD analysis project Ga0079225, IMG submission 76344) | Agricultural soil microbial communities from Georgia to study Nitrogen management - Poultry litter 2012 | ecosystem: Environmental > Terrestrial > Soil > Agricultural land | place: USA: Georgia... | reverse complement strand
TGCCGCAGTCCCGCAGGCAGGTGAGGTGGTTCGACACGTTCGACCGGGTCAGGTCCAGGTCGCGGGCGAGCACCGCGGGGTAGCTCGGGCCCTCGAGGAGCGTCATGAGGATGCGGGAGCGGGTCGGGTCGGCCATCGCCCGGCCCAACCGGTTCATGACGTCCAGCCGCGAAGCAATAGTCAGCATGCGCTGACCATACAGCACACGCTGACCTCTTGGCTGGCTCCTGGGCGCGCGTGATCTGCACATCTGCATAGGTGTATGGTCATGTTCATGAGTGTGACGCCGTTGGATTCGTGTGAGGTCACCGCCGTTCATCCGGAGAAGGTGGCGTTGACCCGGGAGAAGATCCCCGACGAGGCGGAGGCCGGCCGGTTGGCCGGGCTGTTCAAGCTGCTGGGGGACCCGCGACGTGCCCGGGTGCTGTATGCGTTGCTGGAGGCCGGCGAGCTGTGCGTGTGCGACCTGGCGGCGTCGGTCGACGTCCCGGAGGCGTCGGTGTCCCAGGTGCTGCGGGTGCTGCGCACCGCTGGGGTGGTCGATAACCGCCGCGAGGGGCGGATGGTGTACTACCGGCTAGCTGATGCGCATGTGCGGATGCTGCTGGACGTCTCCCGGGAGCACGCCCGCCACGAGGGGCAGGGCTGATGGGCGCGGGACACAGCCACGCCCCGGCGACCGGGCACGCCGGGGGCCGTTACCGTCGGCGGCTGGCCGGGGCGTTCGCCCTGACCGCCAGCTTTTTCCTCATCGAGCTCGTCGCGGGGCTGGTGTCGGGGTCCTTGGCGCTGCTGTCGGATGCCGGGCACATGGCTGCCGATGTGGTGGTGCTGGGTGCCGCGCTGCTCGCGACGCGCATCGCGAGCCGCCCGGACTCCTCGGGGCGACGCACCTACGGCTCCTACCGGGCCGAGGTGTTCGCCTCGGCGTTGGCGGTGCTGGCGATGCTCGCGGTCGGGGTGTACGTGGTGGTCGAGGCCATCAGCCGGCTGGGTGATGCGCCGGAGGTGGCCTCCGGTGCCATGCTCGTGGTCGGGTTCGCCGGTCTGGTGATCAACATCGTCTCCATGCTGCTGCTGCGCAGCGGGTCGAAGGAGAGCCTGAACGTCAAGGGCGCCTACTACGAGGTGATCGCCGACGCGGCGGGGTCGGTGGGCGTCATGGTCGCCGGTGTGCTGATCATCCTCACCGGTCAGCCGATCTGGGACATCGTGGTCGCGGCTCTCATCGCGGTGTTCGTCATCATCCGGGCTGTGGTGCTGGGCCGGCAGGTGATCGCGGTCCTGGGCCAGCACGCCCCTGAGGGGGTCAACCCGGAGGAGGTCGCCGGTGCCCTGGACGCGGTCCAGGGGGTGGAGGAGGTCCACGACCTGCACGTGTGGACCCTGACGTCGGGGATGAACGTGGCCACCGCCCATCTCGTGGCTGGGCAGGACGCTGACCACAACGCCGTCCTGATCACCGCACGGGAGGTGTTGCGCGACCGGTACGGCATCGAGCACGCTACCTTGCAGGTGGAGGCCGCCGGCAGTGGCGGCTGTCACGACCTGAGCTGGTAGCACTGCCACCGGCAGCCCGCTCATGAGACCCCGCTGCACATACTCAAGCCGACGTCACGGAGCGCGCGATGACCGCGAAGCAGGGCAAGGGTCCCGGGCCGGACAAGGGCCAGCGGCGGGCACGGCGCGGTGTGGTGCTCACGCTGCTGGGGATCGGCCTGGTCGCCGCGGCGTACGTGGTGACGATCGTGGTCATGGTGGTGCGGTGACGTGGCCGTGGGGTGTGGTCCGCGCGGTTAGCATCACGGGGTGTCGATCCTGACGACGAGCGGGAAGCCGCCGCACGGTAAAGCGTCTGCCGGCCGGGGTACCTCGGCGTGGCCGTGGGCGGTGGGGGCGCTGCCGCTTGTCGTGGTGGGTCTGGTGGCGGGCCTGGCGCTGAGTGGTGCGGCGGCGCCGCGCGAGCTCATCGATCCCGGCCCCCTGGTGCGGTGGGGTCTTCCACTGGCGACCTCACTGGCTCGCGTTGCGGCGGCCGTGACGATCGGCGCGCTCATGCTGTGCGCCGTGGTCCTGCCCCGCACCGCACCTGCCCGGACGGGTCGAGACCACGCCGGTCGGGAGGCGCCCCGGGACGGCAGCGGCCGGCGCGCGACCGGCGAGCCCACGGCGCCTGAGGACCCGACGTGGCGGCGGGTGGCGAACATCGCCGTCCTCGCGGCCGTGGTGTGGGCCCTGGCGCAGCTGACGCATCTGCTGCTGACCCATGCCGCGGCGCTGGGCACGAGGATCGGTGGGCCGGGGTACGGCGCTGAGCTCGTCCAGTTCGTCACGCAGATCGACATGGGCCGGTACCTGGGTGTGGCCACGCTCCTGGCCGCGATGGTCGCACCGGTGGCCGCGGTCATCGCCGGCCCCGGCTCGGCGGCCTGGGCCATGCTGCTGGCCGTGGCCGCGTTCTCCCCGGTCTCGGTGACGGGCCATGCCGCCGGGGCGGCCAACCACGACTTCGCCGTGACCTCGTGGTGGTTGCACGTGGCTGCCGTGGCGGTCTGGGCGGGGGGCCTGGGTGTCCTGTGCGTGGTGGCCTCCCGGGTGGGGCCGGGCCTGGCGGATGTCACGCAGCGGTTCTCCAGGATCGCGGTGTGGGCCTTCGCGGTCGCGACCATCGCCGGCGCGGCCAACGCGTGGATCCGGTTCTCCACCCCGCTGGACCTGCTCATGCATCCCTACGGTCAGCTCCTGATGATCAAGGTGGTCCTGACGGTGGCGCTAGGCCTGGCGGGCTGGGCCCACCGCACGATGACGATCCCGGCGATCCGTGCCCAGGCCCGGCCCGGTGGTGGGGCGGGGCTGGCGTTCTGGCGGTTGGCCGGGGTCGAGGTCATGATCATGGGTGCAGTGATCGGCGTGGCGGTCGCGCTGGGGTCCTCCGCGCCACCACAGCCGCAGGAACCACCGGTCGACGCGAGCCCGGTCTACCTGCTGACCGGCTACCCCCAGCCCCCGGCACCCACGGCGTGGGCCTACCTCACGCAGTGGCGCCCCGACCCGGTGACGATCTTCGTGGCCGTCGCTGCCCTGGTGGCCTACCTGTCCTGGGTGTGGCGCCTGCGCCGCACCGGACGGCCCTGGCCGGCCATCCGGGTAGCCAGCTGGGTGGCGGGGGTACTGCTGTTCGCGTGGGCCACCAACGGCGGCCCGGCGGTCTACGGCAGCGTCCTGTTCAGCGCCCACATGGCCCACCACATGGTTCTGATAATGGTGGTGCCGATCCTTCTGGTGCTCGGGGCGCCCACCGCGTTGGCGATGAGCGTCCTGCCGGCGCGGGGCGACGGTTCACGTGGCCCGCGCGAGTGGATCGAGGCACTGCAGAGCTCTGCGGTCATGGCGTTCCTCGCCCGCCCCGTGGTGGCCACCCTCCACGTGGCCCTCTCCCTGGTGGTCTTTTACTACACCCCACTTTTTGCCCGTGCCCTGGACAGCCCGATCTGGCACGCGCTGTTCGTCCTGTACTTCACCGCGGCGGGCTGCGTCCTGGTCCACGCGCTCCTGACCGCGCACCGCCGCCGGGTTCCCCTCGCGGTGCGCTTGGGGGCAGCGGTGGTCGCCATGGTCTTCTACGGCGCGTGGGGCATGGGCCTGGCCTCCAGCATCTCACTGCTGGGCGCCGACCATTTGGGCCGGCTTGGGTTGAGCTGGGGGGTCGACGCCCTGACGGACCAGCGGACCGGGGCACTGGTGGTCTGGGGCGTAGGGGAGGTGGGCATGCTGGCCCTGGCCCTGGCGCTGATCCTCACGTGGATGCGGACACCTGAGACGCCCCGAGCCACCGTCCCGGCGCGCCCCTGAGCGCCGGTCAGTCCACCCCGGGGCTCACAGCACAGGACGCAGTACCGGACCGTTGCGAGGACCCGGGCCTTGAGCGAAGCAGGTGTGCCCGGGAGAACCTCGCTCTACGGGATGGAGGTCGTTGCGGTCGGCAACGGGGACCGGTGCCTACTCGATCGGCCGAGCTGGCCGTCGGATAGCTGCTGGCGGTCGTCGATCATCTCCATGCCCGCCTGTAGGTGGGTCAGCACGATGATGGTTCGTTGCCGGGCGGCGGCGTCGGCGAGCAGTGTGTGCATCAGCGCCTCGGCGGTGTCCTGGTCCAGGCCTTCGGTGGGTTCGTCAAGCACGAGGACATCGGGGTCGCGCAGCAGCGTCCGGGCGAGGGTGAGGCGTTTTCGTTCGCCGCCGGACATCACTCGGCCGCCGGAGTCCAGCCAGGTGTCCAAGCCGTGTTCCAGGGAGATGAACCAGTTGCGCAGCTGGGCCTGGTGGAGCACGTGCATCAGCGCGTTGTCGGTGGCGTGCGGTTGTGCCAGGCGAAGGTTTTCTCGAAGGGTGGTGGCGAAGATGTGGTCGTACTGTCCGGCCAGGGCTACCCGTTCACGCACGGTCTGGCCAGCGAGCTGTGTCGTGGGCAGGCCGCCGAGTGTGACGGTGCCCGCGGCCGGGTCCAGCAGCCCGAGCAGGAGGGCGGCCAGGGTCGACTTGCCTGCCCCGGACTTGCCGTGGATGAGCACCCCTTGGCCCGGCTCCAGGTGCAGGTCCAGATCGCGTAGTGCGGGTTTTGCCGGGTCCCAGCCGGCGCGCACCGCCTCGAGGTCGACTGCCAGGGGAGCGGTGGTGGCCAGTGTCCTGGGGTGGGTGGGGTCCGTGGCGGCTGGTGGGACCGCGCGCAGGGCGGTGAGCCGGTCGCGGGCCCACCGGCCCAGGACGATGGCCCGGACGGCCGGTGCGATTGCCAACGTCGCCTCACCCAGGGCGAGTGCTGCCAGGATGAGTACGCCCACGACCTCGGCGCTGATCTGTCCGTCTCGCCAGGCGATGGCGGCCACCGCTGCCGTGGCGAGGATGGTGGCCCCGAGCCCGACTTGGGCGAGGCCGGCTGATAGGCCCTGGGCATGGGCCGCGCGCTGTTCGGCCGCGTCCAGCTGTGCAGCGCGGGTGGCCACGGCAGCACGGAGGTGTGATCCACGGTGTCCGTGGAGTTCCTCAGCGCCTTCCAGGGTTTCGACTACGGCCTCTAGGAGGTTGGAGCGGGCCTGGACGCGGGGGGTCTCGCTGCGGTGGGCCGTCCAGGCCGCGACCAGTGGCGCGAGCACGGCACTGATCAGTAGGCCACCGGCCAGCGGCAGCACCGCCTGCGGCAGCAGCCAGTACGTCGCCAGGGTGATGACCAGGAGGGCGAGGGTTGCCGAGGCCACCGGTAGGTGGCCTCGGATCAGCCCCGATAGCCGCACGTCGACGTCATCGACCACCCGGCTCAGCAGTGACCCGCGCCGGGGTGTCAAGGTTCCTGGCACGCGGGGAATCAGATCTGCCACGACCCCCGAGCGCCACTGTGCCAGGTGGCTCAGGCCGGTGTCGTGCGCGGTGAGCCGTTCCAGGTAGCGCAGCAGTGGTCGGGCGATCGCGCAGGCCCGTACCGCCACGGCGGCCAGCGACAGGGTCAGGATCGGTGGTTGGTCGGCTGCCCGGATGATCATCCAGCTGGCGGCCGCGGTCAGAGCCACCCCGGCCAGCAGGGAGCCGGCCCCCAGTGCTGCTGAGATGACGTACCGGACCTGGACTGAGCGGCGAGACCACCAGCCGCGGATGCCTCTGGTCATCGGCGACGGACCGGTGGCCTGGTGCTCGACGGGCGCGTCGGCTGTATGGCCGTGACGAGCGGGGGGCTCCTCAACGATGGCAGAGGGGCGCTGCAGGTCGATGACCCGCGAGGCCGCACCGATCAGCGCGGGTCGGTGGGCTGCGGCCAGGATCGTGCCACCGCGATGGGCAAGTTGCGCGAGCTCGTGGACGATGTTGCGTTCGGTCACCGGGTCCAGATGGGCGGTGGGCTCATCCAGCAGAAGGATGATGTCGCGCTGGTGGGCCAGGTGCTTCTTGGCCACCCGCAGGGCACGGGCCAAAGCGATGCGCTGATGCTGGCCGGCCGACAGGCCCTGACCATCGTCTCCCAACGGTGTGTTCAGCCCCTGGGACAGCTCCTCGGCCCGGAGGCCGACAACGCCCAATGCCTCGATGAGGTCTTCATCGTCGACGACCTCGTCCGGCTCTTGCAGCAGTGCCTCAGCCACGGTGCGCGCCTGGGGCAGGGTGGGGCGTTGCGGGACGTACTCCACGGCCGGTTCCTGCCCGGTGCTGGTCACCACGTGGACCTGCCCGCTGTGGGTGTCCTGGGTTCGGGCCAGGATCCGCAGCAAGGTGGACTTGCCGGCACCGGAGGGCCCGGTCACCGCGAGCAGCTCACCACGGCGCAGGTCCAGCTCGGGCAGGTCCAGGGCCCTTGCCCGCCGGCCCGGGTAGTGGACCCGCAGGCCCTGGGCGCGCAGCAGCACCGGGATCGGAGGCACTGTCGGACCCCGGCCCCGCGGGGCCGGGGTCGAGGGGTGGCGGCCAGCGGGGTGAGCGACCACGGATCGCGAGTGTGGAACCTCAGCCGATTGGCCCTCGGCATCTAGTTGCTCGAGCTGGTCAGCAACTGCGCTGGCTTGGGCGCTGTCGTGGAACTGTGCTCCCGCCTCGCGCAGCGGCCGGTAGGCCTCGGGGGTGAGCAGGATGACCGCCAGGGCCGGCCAGAGGCCCATCTCCCCCTGGGCCAGACGCACGCCAGCCTCCACGGCGACCAGGCCCACGGAGAGGCTGGCGACCAGGTCCAGCGCTGTGGAGGACAAGAAGGCGACCGTGAGGACCTTCATGGTGGCGCCCCGATACTGCTCGGAGACCTCGCGTACGGCGCCGGTCTGTCGCTCGGCCCGGTTGACCAGTCGCAGGGTGGGCAGGCCCCGGACCACGTCCAAGAAGTAGCCGGCCAGCCGCCCGCCCGCCTCGTACTGGCGCTGAGCCTGCCGCTGGGTGGCCCACCCGAGCAGCGCGGCGAAGATCGGCACCAGGGGCAAGGTGAGCAGCACGACGAGCGCCGAGGGGACGTCGATGAGGGTCATCGTGGTCAACACCCCGACAGGAAGCACCGCGGCCACCACCACCGAGGGCAGGTACCCGGAGAACCAGGGCCGCAACGGATCCAGCCCGGTCGACACGAGCGTGCCCACATCAATTGGGTTGGGCCCGGCGCCGACGCTGGCCAGCCAGGCTGGACCGCGCTGTTCAACCCGGTCCAGGGCGTGGCGCCGCACGTGTGCGATCACCCGCCAGGAAGCGGCGTGAGCCACCAGTGGTTGCAGCCAGTCGATCAGCGCCCGCAAGGCCAGGCAGGCACCCAGCAGCACGAGAGCAGGGCCCATCGCCCCGGCGCTTGCGGTGAGCACCTGGACCACGAGGTGGGCTCCGGCCAGCGCGGTGGCAACGGGCAGCGCCGCGGACAGCAAGGAGAGCGCCGTCAGCACACCGATCGGGCCGACGGCGGGCCGAGAGAGCCGAAACAACCTCGCATCGACCGGGCCCCGACTCATGTCACCACCCGCTCGCTGCTCACCCGGCGCCGGAAGACCCAATAGGCAAAGGCTTGATAGGCCAGCACCCCGGGCAGGATGACCACCCCTGCGGCAGTGATAGTGCCCAGCGCCGTGTCGCTGGCCGCGGCCCCCTGCAGGGTCAGCGACCATGCAGGGTCCAGCGTGCTGGGCAGGAGCACCGGCAATGAGATGGTGAAGACGGCCACCACCACGGCCACGACCAGGAGACTGCAGATGCCAAAGGCCCAGCCCTCACGGCGGTAGCGGGCGGCGAGGACGGCCAGCAGAAGTAACGCGATCACCACCGTGGCCGGCAGCCAGCGGACCACGCCGGTCACTGCCCCGAGGGCCACTAGCGCGACAAGCGCCGCTGCCAATGGCGGCACGATCATTCGGGCCCGCTCACGAACGGGCCCGGTGGTGCGTAGCGCCAGGTAGGTTCCGCCCAGCAGGCAGGCAGTCAGTACCCCGGCCCCAGCTCCCACCAGTGCCCCAGGCTGGGCCACCACCGCCAAGGTGCGTGCTAGTGCGCCTCCCGCGCCGGCCGCGACCTCGCCATCGGCTCCGATTGCCAGTCCGCCGGGCAGCACGCCGAGCAGGCCCCCGAAGGCGGCCGCACACAGTAGTGAGCAAGCAGCCAGCACCCTCTCGCACCGGCGCCGCCAGATGGGGTCATCCTTCTTTCCCCGGAACTCCAGGGCGACCCCGCGTCCGGCCAGGGCCAGCAGGATGATCACCATCGGCAGGTACAGGCCCGACAACAACGCCGCGTACCAGTCGGGGAAGGCGGCAAAGGTGGCACCGATGGCAGCGACCAGCCACACCTCGTTGCCGTCCCAGACCGGCCCGATCGTGGTCAGGGCAGCACCGCGTTGATGGGAGTCTCGGCCCACGACCGGGGTGAGTATCCCGACGCCGAAGTCGAATCCCTCCAGCACGAAGAACAGCACCCAGCACAGCACGATCAGCGCGAACCACAGGGTGGGCAGATCCATCGTCGTCCTCTCCGGGGCGGTCAGTAGCTGGGTGCGGTCGGTGCGGGGCTGCGGTCTCGCTCCGCCGTTTCTGAAGTCCTCGCTGGATCTGGCTGTGAGTCGCTCTCGCCGGGCTGATCAGGTGGCGCGGACAGGTCCAACCGCGCGAGATGACCCACCAGACGCAGCCACACCACAGCGAGCACGGCGTACACCGCGGCGAAGCCGACCAGGGACAGGACCGCTTCGATGGGGGTCAGGCCCGGGGAGACGCCGTCCTGGGTGCGGAACAGGCCAAAGACCAACCAGGGCTGACGGGCGGTCTCGGTGAAGATCCAGCCGAAGGTGTTCGCAGCCATCGGCATCAGTGGCACCAGCGGCAGCGAACGTAGAGTCCAGCGCCCCAGGAGCGAGGAGGAGTCGAGGTCGCGTTGGCGCCGGGTCTTGAGCAGGACCAGTAGGGCGATCCCCGCAGCCAGTACCCCCAAGCCGATCATCAGGCGGAAGCTCCAGTAGGCCACCGGTATCCACGGCATGTAGTCCCCGGGCCCGTACAGCTCGGCGTACTGACTTTGCAGCTCGGCCAGGCCCTGCACCGGTGCGTTGGGGTCACCGACCGCCAGGATGGACAGCAGGTAGGGGATGTCGATGGAGAAAAACGGCTCGGGTGAACCCGGAGCACCGATGGCGAATATCGAGAACGGTGCACCGCTCTGAGTGGTGTACAACGCCTCGGCGGCCGCCATCTTCATCGGCTGCACCTTGGTGATGACCTTGCCCAGCACGTCACCGCTCACCGCCACCGCGGCCCCGCCCACCAAGGTGATCCACGCCCCCAACCGGGCCAGCACCCGCCACGAGGCGTGATCGCGGTGCGACCTGTCCGCGCGCTGACCCCAGGCCCGCCGGGCTCCGATAGCCAGCAGCAACGCCCCACCGACCATCGCCGCCCCAGCCATCGTGTGGGGAAACGCCGCCAGATTCACCTCGTTGAGCAGCAGATCGATGAAGCTGTCCAGCTCGGCGCGCCCGGTTTCGGGATTGACCGTGTAGGCCACCGGGTTCTGCATGAAGGAGTTGGCCGCCAAGATCACGAACGCGGAGATCGCAGTGCCCACCGCGACGATCCAGATGGTGGCCAGGTGCACCTTCGCCGGCAGGCGGTCCCACCCGAAGAACCACAACCCAAGGAAGGTCGCCTCCAAGAAGAACGCGAGCATCCCCTCAATGGCCAGCGTCGGACCGAACACGTCGCCGTAGAACCGCGCAAAAGCGCTCCAGGACAAGCCGAACTGGTACTCCTGGACCAGTCCGGTCACCACGCCGACGACGAAGGTGGCCATCAGCAACTTGCCGACCAGCATCGTCATATCGCGGTAGGCCTGCCGCCCGGTACGCAACCAGGCGGTCTGCAGCCCGGCCGTCGTGGCCGCCAGCGCGATCGAGAGCGGCACGAAGAAGTAGTGGTAGATGGTCACCACTGCGAACTGCAGCCGCGCGATGTCCACCGTCTCGATATCCACCGCGTTCCTCCACCACCAGAGACCAAGGTCCTACACGACGTAGTAGACACTACATGCTGTAGTACTTCGGTCGTCGTAGAGCTGGGTTACGCTGCTCACATGGCGATGGGTGAGCTGGAGAAGGCCGTGATGGCCGACCTGTGGGTTGCCGATGGGCCGCGCACTGTGCGTGAAGTCCATGCCAGCCTCAGCGCAGAGCGGTCGCTGGCGTACACGACTGTGATGACGGTGCTCGGGCGGCTGGCCAAGAAGGGCGTGGTTCACCAGGAACGCCACGGGCGCGCCTACCGGTACTCACCGGTGCGCAACCGTGAGGAGATGACTGCCGAACTGATGTTGGACGCGTTGCGCACGGGCAGTGACCTGGGCAATCGGGAGGCAGCGCTGCAGCATTTCGTGGGGCAGGTGAGCCCTCGGGAGGCCGAGGCCATTCGCGCCGCACTGTCGAGCTCCACGGCCGACCCCCACTCTTAACCAGCACGCCGTGGCCGGGTTGCTGCTCGCCCTGCTGGCGATCGTCCTGTCCGGGCCGCTGCCCAGCGCACTGTCGCGCAGCCGGTGGCCCAGGCGGGTTCCGCGCGCTGCGCTGGTGCTGTGGCAAGCGGTCGCTCTGGCGGCCGTCCTGGCCGCCATCGGCAGTGTGCTGGCCACCCCCGAAGGGCTGCTACGGCACTTGAGCGGGCACGGCGAGATCGGCCTGGGGGCCGGCGTCGTGGTCGCGGCGGGAATCGCTGTGGTGCTTGCCGCCACCATCGTGTTGCGGCTCGGCGTCGTGGTTATCAGGCTCGGGCTGGGGACCAGGCGCCGTCGTCAGCGCCAGCGCGACATGCTCGACCTGCTCCAGACGGCCAGCCCGGCCGATCTACACCTGCACGTGCTGTCCGGGGACGTGCCGCTGGCCTACTGCGTGCCTGGCCGTCAGCCGAAGGTTGTGGTCAGCGCCGCCACACTGAACCTGCTCTCACCGGACGAAACCGCTGCGGTTGTCGCCCATGAGCGTGCCCACCTGCGGGCGCGCCATGACCTGGTGCTGGAGGCGTTCACCGCCCTACACGTGGCCTTTCCCCGGTTTGTGCGAAGCAAAGCCGCACTGGATGCGGTGAATCAGCTGTTGGAGATGCTGGCCGATGATGAAGCCGCTCGACGAGTCGGCCCGGCTCGGTTGCACCAGGCGCTGGAGAAGTTGTCGCACACCGCCGGCACCGAGGGGGTGACGGCGCGTAGCCAGCGACTGCAGTCGTCCTCGACATCGACAGCGCAGGTCTCTGCCCGGCTCTTGAGCACTGCGGCCTACAGCGGCGCAGTGGCGGTCCTGGCGGTGCCGACCATCACGGTGGTGAGTCCGTGGTTAACCGGCGCACTTGCCGCCGCGGGGTTCTCCCTCTGATCGGCCTCATCGGCCGGTCGTTCCCGGTGGCGGGACCTGCCCGGTGAATGATCGGCGGCGGGTTGGCCACCGCCGGGCGCGGTCTTGGACGTGCCCACCGCTTCCCGGAGCCCTATTCAAGCCGGCGGGGGTCACGGTTGCCGACCGATCGTCCGGGCGATTCGTGCCGCATCGCGGCCCACGCCAGTGAGCAGCGCGGAACTGCGGGTGTGCATCCAGGGCAAGCCCAAGACATACAGGCCCGGGACGCACGTCGTGCCTCGAGTCTGCACAACGACACCGTTTGAGTCCCGGACCTGGCCGGGAAGCCAGCCGAACCCCGGCCGGTAGCCGGTCGCCCACAGCACGGACTGGGCGGTGAGGCTGGTGCCGTCCTGAGAATGGAAGGTTGAGCCCGCCGCGTCGAGGAGTCGCGGCACTATCCGCACCCCCAGGGCGCGTAGCTCGTGAAGGCTCTGGCCGATCACCACCTCGCGGTGGGACAGACGTCGACCGACGGGGGATCGGGCCGGGACTCGCAGGATCCCGGTCGCGGTCATCCAGGAGAAGATATCGACGCCGAGGAATCGCTGCGGCAGCTCGCGTTGAGGAACGCCGACGGCGAGTGTCACCTCGTGGGAGCCGGCGAGCTCGCGGGCCAACTGGCGACCGGTGTTGCCAGCCCCGATGATCAGCACCGATCCGTCGGGCAGCTGCTTGGGATGTGTGTAGCTGTCGCTGTGCAGGTTCTGCCCGGACACGCGAACCCGGCTGGCGAACTCGGGAAACCGCGGCTCGGTGAATGGCCCTGTCGCGGCCACCACGTTGCGGGTGGCGATCTCGCCGATGTTCGTGACCAGCGTCAGTTCATGACGGTGCGGGTCGAGCCGAAGACCATGCACGCGGGTGCCCCACCTCGGCGCCAGACCCAACTGGTTGGCGTAATCCTCCAGGTAGTCGGCCACTTCATCGGTTCTCGGATACCGAGCCCCTGAGCCGGGGAAGGGCATACCCGGAAGGGAGGCGTGCTTGGCGGGGGTGGACAGGCGAAGCGAGTGCCATCGCCGATCCCACGCCCGCTCGCCCATCACGTCGGCATCAAGGATCGTGAAGTCGACCTGGGGCCTGAGCCCCGTGCGGATTAACGCGTGGCCCATGGCTAGGCCAGCTTGGCCGGCACCAACCACGATCACCCGTTGTGACTGGAGGTCTTCCAACGGCGTGGTCAACGGTCGAGCTCTGCTTGGATCGCTTCGCGAAGATCGTCGTAGGCGGTGAGCTGCACCAGCTGGTCGTTGACGAAGAAGCTCGGGGTGGAACTGACGCCGAGCGTGACGCCATCATCGAAGTCCGACTGCACGCGTTGGGCCGTGGCAGGGTCGGCCACGGCGGCGTCGTACCGGGCCAGGTCGAGACCAAGCTCCTCGGCGAACTGACGGAACAGCGGCGCGTGGGACTCCTGTGCCTCACCCCACTGCGCCTGTGTCTGGAACATCCGCTCGTACATCGCCTCCAGTTGCCCCTGCTGCGCTGCCGCCTCCACGGCGAGTGCGGCGTTCTGGGAGTTGAAGTGCCCGGGCAGCGGGAAGTAGCGGATGGCGAACGTCACCTGGCCGGCGAACTCCTCCCGCAGATCCTCCACGACCGGGTAGAAGGCACCGCATGCTTCGCATTCGAAGTCGAGGAACTCCACCACGGTCACGGCACCGTCGCCCGCGTCATCCAGACGGTGGCTGTCCTCCCGGATAGCGGAGGCCACCCCAGTTCCGGGGGCACCCTCCGCTTCAGGGCTGGTCTGCGGGTCCTGTGTGATCGCGGCGATGATGACCACGCTCACGGTCAGGACGATCACGCCGAGCACTGCGATGGCGACTTTGGTTCTACTGTTCATTTCCGGACTCTCTCCACGGCTCATCGGACACATCAGGAGCGCGCCCGGAAGTGCTCGGAGCGCACGCAGTACGGCTGGCACGGAGAAGGGGGTGCACTGCGGCGCGCCCTAAGCTTCAGTGCCGGCGCGTGTCTATGTGCGACTAATGGAGAGGGCGATGAGGTCGGGGCGGGCGGCAAAGGTCGGCCCGGTCGGAGTCACGCCGATGACCGCGCGAAGGGTGTCCGTGACCCAGCTAAGCCGCTTGAGCAGGTCTCCCCGCCCCGCACGAGCGGGCACCAGTGCCAGGCACGCGATCAGCACAATACAGCCCGTGACTAGCCCTGCCGCAGGGTGACCACCGGGACTATCCGGCGCTCCGCCGCTGCCGGCGAGCGGCTGAGCGGCTGCGTCAACTTCCAAGACAACCGGCTGGCTAGTCTCGCCCTGAACGGTCTGAGCGTGATGCGCGGCCAATGCACCCAGCACGACCATCACCACCGCCAGGAGGATGGTGACGAGCCTCATGGCCGCAGGACTCGGGCAGTGCCTCGAGCTGGGGGGCAGACTCATCGGATCAAGGCTACTTCCCCCCGGGGGCGGCTGTGTCCGCGGCACGACCGCTCTAGCGGCACGTAAGCCGGTGGTGGGCCTGGCCCGCCCATCGCGCACTGGCCGGATCGGTGCTGAGGCACATCACCGACGTCAACTGCTGCCACCCCGCTCACTGTGTCCCACGCCTCAGCCAACGCCGTGACCTCTCCGTTACACTTCTCGTCGGCGTTGTTGATCGGGACTGTGAAAGAGATCGTGTGACTTGCTGCTTGGAGACTGCTTGATGCCCGAGAGGTCCGGGGCATCGTCACCGCCGTCGGTGACGCGACGCCAGCTGCGCGAGAGCCGCAGCAAGGGCTCCCGCCACCGTCCCACCGGTCCGGTGCGTAGGCGCGCCGTCGGGGGACCGGCGGCTTCGGGTCCTGCCCCGGCCTCGCCCACCCGCCGGGGTACAGGCTCCTCCCGTGAGGCGAGTTGGTCGCAGATCCTCGGCGAGCGTGAGCCCGCCCCGGAGATGAGTGCCAACCGCCCGGTCTCCCGCCGCGAGCTGCGCACCACCGGGAAGGCGTCGCGCTCACGGCGACGCTCCACCTCCCGCGGTGGCCTGCGGCGCGCCGCGACGCGGTCCGCGATCGTGACGGCCCTGGCGGCCTCAACGATCGTCATCCCCCTTCTGGGAACGTTCTGCATTGACCCCGCCCACGCCCACCCCGGCGAGACGCGGCAGCTGGCACCAGCCACCACTCCGGACGCCACCGGCACCACGGAACAAGCCGCCACCCGGGCTAGGCCCATCGAGACTCCCGATGATGTGCCGTCCGCTGCTCCGGACCCCTCGCGCAGTAAGGACCAGGCATCGCGCTCCGCTGAGCGTGAACCCGCCGAAGACCCCCAGATGAAGGCGATGCCAGAACTCGAACTGCTCGCGGAGGAAGGCCCTATCGAGCCGGTCGAACCGGCCGAACCGGCGCCGACGTTTGTGCTGCCGCTGGCTCAGGACGCCTTCCGGTTGTCGTCGTCCTACGGAGGACGGGCCGACCCGTTCAACGGGGCAGCGGCCTTCCACGAGGGGGTGGATCTGGCCGCGCCGATGGACACCCCGATCTACGCCGTCGCCGACGGGGTGGTGGACTATGTGGGTCCGGGCAAGGACGGACGGTCCAGCATGATCATCGTCGTCGCCCACGAGATCGAGGGCCAGCGGGTCTATAGCTGGTACAACCACATGTACGCCGATGACCTCTACGTGCAAGAAGGCCAGGGCGTGGCCGCTGGTGAGGTCATCGCCGGTGTGGGGTCCAATGGCAGGTCTACCGGGCCGCATCTGCATTTCGAGATCCACACCGATGACGAGTTGACCACCACCGACCCGCTGGCGTGGCTGCAAGAGCTGGGCGCAGTGGACATCAGCGCACTTTCGTGACGCTGCTGGCGCTGAGTCGGGACGGGCAAGTTTCTGGCAGTATCGGTGGGCTTGGCCGGACGTAGTTGCGTCCCCTTCACGGTCCTGACGTGCCATGGTCACAGTGGCCCGGATCGGCACCGCCAGGAGGTCAGGCGGCTGGTGCTTACGTCCCATCTTGGAGGTGCCCCGATGCCAGGAAGGTCAGAACCGACCAGCCAGCAGATCGACGGTGGACCAGTGTCCAGTGTCATCACCACCTCGCAATGGCTGACCATGCGGCCCTTCGTCCTTATCGGGGCGATTGCGATCATCGGTGGTGGACTCGTCGCCGCTGTTACCGGCCCGCTCGGCTTCGCCAGCGGGTCCTGGGCGGCGGCCTACCTGGTGTTGGTCGTCGGTGCCGCGCAGGTCGCGTTGGGTGGGGGACAGGCCATGCTCGCCGATACTGTCCCCTCCTGCCGGCGCCGCGGCTGGCAACTGTTGTGCTACAACACGGCCAACGTCGCAGTGCTCACGGGCACCCTGACCGGTGCGGTGGCGGTGGTTGTGGCAGGCGGGGTGATGCTGTTCGTTGCCCTCGTGCTGTTCCTCACCGCAGCACCTCGCAGGCACACGCGCCGGTGGCCGCTGATGATCTACCGGGGACTCATCGTCGTGCTCGCAGTGAGTATCCCAGTCGGTCTAGTGCTCTCAGCCCTACGCCATGGCTGAACCGTGCTGATTTGGCGCGGCCACGTGTTCATGGATGAGCGGTGCCGCGACCGTCATGGAGCGGTGCGCACTGGAGGAAATACCGGAGAGGCCAGCGCCTGATGGGGGTTACGGCACGGGCTGTTTGCGGCCGGTGGCTAGGTACTCCGGTGTTCGAAGGCGGGGGACCCGTCCGGTGCACCGGGTGCGGCGGCTCAGCAGGCCGGCCGCCACCCCAGCAGCAGCCAGCACCCAGGCGATCACCTCGGGGGCGGCGCCGAGTCGGGCGGCTGGCGTCAGGGTGGTGCGCAGCGGGAGCGTGGCGGTCAGTTCCTCGGCGGTGAACAGTCCGCTGCGCTGGGTCATGGCCCCGTCGGGCATGATGACGCCGCTGACACCGACGGTGGAGATCTGGATCGTTGCCCGGCCGTGTTCCACCGCGCGGAAGCGCGACATCGCCAGTTGCTGGGTCGACTCCGCGGAGTAACCGAAGGAGGCGTTGTTCGTCGGAATGATGATGAGCTCTCCGCCGGCAAGGACACCTTGGCGGATCAGGTCGGCGTAGGCGACCTCGAAGCAGATACCCACGGCGGCATCAACCTCGCGCTCGAGTCGGTTGACGGGGATGGTCATGAGCCCCGGCCCGGTCCCGGCCGCCATGTCGGTGGAGACCCGGTCCACCAGTGGGGTGATCTGCCGGAAGAAGTCCCGGTAGGGCACGTACTCCCCGAAGGGGACGGGATGCTGCTTGGCATAGGCGGCGCTGGCGCCCTGGCCGGCCTGCCACAGCACCATTTCGTTGTAGCGGATGTCCTGTCCGGTGGGGAACCGTTGGGTTCCCAGCAGCAGCGGCGCGCCGGCAGTTTGCGCGGCCGCTTCGACGAGCGCGGCCTGGTCCGCGTCGGTGCGCGGGTCGATGTCCGCGGCGCTCTCCGGCCAGAGCACCAGGTCCAGTTGGGCTGACCCCACCGAGTCCACCAGCCGCTGCGTGCCGCTGGCGTGGTTCGTGGTGATCTGACGGGCTTGGGCCAACCAGTGGGCACCCTGCTGGGGCACATTGCCCTGCACGGCACCCACCCGCAACGTCCCCCCCTCCGCGCCGGTGTGCACCGGAAGAAGCCACGGTCCGAGGCCTAGGACGACAGCAGCGCCGGTGGCGCCCACGCAGGCCGCGATTCGCCGTTGGCGCCCCCAGACCCACACCAGCGCCATCAACCCGGCGATGGCCACCACGACGGCGGAGACCAGGACCTCACCACCGTAGGGAGCCAGCCGCAGCAGGGGCGCGTCGGTCTGGGAGAACGCCAGGATGCCCCACGGGAACCCTCCGAACGGCCACGAGCCACGAATCTGCTCGACCCCCACCCAGATGACCGCGGCCAGGGCGATCTTGCCAAGGGGGTGGTCGCGGACCCACACCGCTTCTCGGGCAAGCGTCCACGCGGCGGCGAAGCCCGCGATGTAGAGAGCCTGCGCCAAGCTCAGCGCCACCCACGGCAGGAGTGAGCCGGTGGCGTGCACCGCCCAGTAGATGTGCGGGAGGAAGAATGTCAGACCCCACACCAGTCCGGTGACCCCCGCCCGCACCATTCGCGCCTTACGTAAGGCGAGCAGCAGCAGCGCGACCCCGAGGTAGGCCAACGGCCACCAGCCCCGATCAGGGAAGGCAAGGTTGGTCAGCCAACCCCCCACCGCAGCCATCAGCAGCGGTATCAGCGCAACCCGAGAGGCAGGCATCAAGGAGCCCGCGGGGCGCCTGTCACAGATAACGGGGTCACGTGCCACAGCACCTATGGTGCTGCCATGTCCGCCCCGATCCACGCTTCACGTAGCTCCCTGGCCCGACTGTCCGTTCTCGCATTCCTGCCAGCACTTGTCCTTGCTCTTCTTGGCGCCATGATGGTAGCCCTGGCCACGAGCGCGGCCGCGCACGACACCATCATCGACGCCGAGCCGGCCCACGACGCTGTGCTGGACACTGCACCAACGGAGATCGTGCTGACCTACAGCGCCGAGGTCCTTGATCTGCCGGCGGCCATCATCGTCACCGACGCCAACGGCGAGATCGTCGTCGAAGGCGAGCCGAGGGTCCAGGGGCACTCGGTGGTCCTGGACCTGCCCTCTTTGGCGAATGGGACCTATGAGGTGCTGTGGTCGGTGGTCTCCTCCGACGGGCACCGCACCGAAGACGTGTACAACTTCACGGTGGACGCCAGTGAGACAGCCGGCGACCCGCTGGCCACCACACCCGGCGAATCGACCAGTGAGACCCCCACCGCGGAGACAGGCGCAGAGCCTGCCACACCGGCACCCGCCACCAGCCCCGACCGCGCCGCGGATGCCGATTCCCCGGTGACAGGGTGGCCCATCGGCGCCGTGATCCTGGTGCCGGTCGCTGTCCTTGCCCTCGCCCTGATCGCTGCCCTCCTCTACCGCCGCAGGCGACAGCCCTAGACCGCTTGGGTGGATCACACGCCGGACGGTGCTATGTACCGCGACCTCTGCACCGTTCAACGCGAGATCCCGTTGACCCTCAAAGCCTTCACATGGGCCATGACGCCTATGATGTCGCTCCATGGACTACGTCGTGGCGCTCTTGCCCTCCATCGGCGTAGGCACGCTCTTTTTCATCGTCATGCGTGCCATCCTCCTGGCGGACCGACGCGAACGCGCCGCCATGCGTAAGTTTGAAGAGGCGCAGAACTCCCGAGTTGCTGCGCAACGCAGCGAAGAGGACACGGACGGCAGCTGAAGGCGTTGCACGGCATGCTTGCGTCACATCGGCGGTTTCCGCCGGCAGGTTGCCACACTAGTGTCATGGCCCCCACTTTCCCCGCCGACTGAGGAACGTCCACACCAGCACCCTGAGCGGCGAGGCCACAGCACCCGCACACCGGCCGAACAATGTGGGCACATGAGGCGGGCGCGACGCGCTCCTGGTGTTCGTCAACTACTTCGTCGTCAACCTCTTCACTACGTCTTCCAGGTCTCGCCACAGCGAGCGGCTCGAGAAGTACACCCCCCCTCCCAGGTTGTCCGCTTAGTGTTCTCCCTCAAAGGACAAAGGTGTGCTCGACAGCGAAGGGGAACCCGGTGGGCGACAAGAGGCAGCAGGCGCGCGAACGTGCCGCCAAGGTGGCGGAGCTGCGGGCGGCGCAGGCCCGGCAGGAACGCCGGCAGAAGTTCCTCGTTTACGGGGTCGTGGCCGTGGTCTGCCTCGCCCTGGTCACCGCCGTCGCGGTGCCACTCATCAGCCAGGCCCGGCGCCAGGCGGCGATCGAGGCCACAGCCGGCGCACCGGTGGAGGGCGTGGAGCTCATTGAGGTTGCCTCGGCCAACCACGTCCCCGGCACTGTGGACTACCCGACCTCCCCGCCGGCGGGTGGGGACCACAACGGGGTGTGGCAGAACTGTGGCGTGTACACCGAGCCGGTGGTCAACGAGAACGCCGTCCACTCCCTCGAGCACGGCGCCGTGTGGATCACCTACTCCGCTGACCTCCCCAGCGAGCAGGTCCAGGTCCTGACCGACCGGGCCGCACAGGGGCAGGGGTACGTACTCGTCAGCCCCTACCAGGACCTGGCCGCGCCCATCGTGCTCAGCGCGTGGGGCGCCCAGCTCGCGGTAGACGAGGCCGACGACCCCCGCGTGGACGCCTTCCTCACGCAGTACGTCCAGGGCGAGCAGACCCCCGAACCCGGTGCGGCGTGCTACGGCGGCACCGGCACGCCCGCCGCCTGAGCACGCGGGCATGACCGACACACCCGACATCCCCCCTCCGTCCGCCTCCCGAAGCGGCGACTTCCCCCGCCGGCTGGCGATCGCCGGCGCGGTGGGCGTCCTCATCGCGCTGGCCGCCGTGGTGGGCCTCATCGCCGGATCCCGCCTTGCCGTGTCCGCCCCGCAGTTGCCCGGTGAGGGCTCGGTGGATGCTGGCTTTGCCCGCGACATGGGAGTCCACCACTCCCAGGCCGTGGAGATGTCGGTACTCATCCGTGACCGCACCGACGACGCCGAGTTGCTCAGTCTCGCACTGGACATCATCCTCACCCAGCAGCAGCAAGCCGGACAGATGTACGCCTGGCTCGAGCTGTGGGGCCTGCCGCAGACCTCGACCCAAAGCCCCATGGGCTGGATGCAGGACCACTCCGATCCCCAGGCCCACGCCACCGCGTCCGACCCCATGCCCGGGATGGCCACCCGGGAGGAGCTCAATCGGCTCGCGGCCGCATCCGGCGCCGAAGCCGAACGGCTCTACCTGGACCTCATGGTCGCGCATCACGAGGGTGGGATCGAGATGGCCCAGTACGCCGCCGACAACGCCCAGAACTCGGCGGTCAAGGGACTGGCGGTGAGCATCGTCAACTCCCAGAGCGCGGAGTTGAACGTGCTCAATGACCTCCTCGCCGCCCGCGGCGGACCACTGCCCGACTGACCTCAGTCGTTGCACCGCGCGCCGGTTGCCGTACCCCGGGCACGTCGACTCCACCGGCTGCCTCTGGCCTCCACGTCGGGTGTGGGGAGGGTGTGTCTCGACCGTCCGGGGCGCTGATCTGGTGGAAGGTCTGGGTGCTGGCGCGGACGGCCGTCCGGCGGCCTCGCGCTCAATGTCTCTCCGGCGTCAGGAGGGTTGGAACGCCCAGTGCCAGGGTTCGCGTGGGGTGTCCTCCATGAATCCGAACCGTGCGGCGTTTGTGCGCATCCATGCCTGCGCCGATGTGTCCAGGTCGAGGTCCACGGCCATTCCCCAGCCGTGCTGGCTGGTGCCCGGCTTGGCGCCCAGGCCGCCCTGCGAGTACAGGCCCTTGCGTCGCACGACGTCGACCTGCACGTCGTAGGACCGGTAGGAGTCGGTGACGCCGATGGCTATACCGTCGGCTGCGGCTGCCGAGAGGAGCTTCTCGAACGCCTGGGCGGCGGGCGCCCACAGTTTGTGGCCGGTGTCGCCCACCGGTTCCAGAGCGTCACGCGGGATGCGGCCATTGCCGTACGCGGCGAGATCGACCGGCACGCCGTCGGCGTTGACCCGGACCCCGGAGCGTCCGAGGGTCGAGGCTCCTGGGGCCATAGTCGGGGCAGTGTCCGCAACGGCGCTGGCGAGGACCTCGGAGAATGCTGCGGCAGAGCCTGCGGGTGGCTGCACGCGGGGGACCGAGAGCGAGCCGAGGGTCGCCTCGATCTGCGCCATGCGCTGAGAGATGGCCAGGATCCCGTCCACCGATACTCCGTTCGTCGTCCACTGCGTCCTATCGGCCTGTCTGCGCCTCTCGTTAGCGAGAACCGCCGCCCTCCCCTCTCACCTCGAGGACGCGTGAAGCGCGCGCACCGGCGACGTCCCGCTTGAACTGACCTGGTGGATGCGTTTGTTGGAGCGCGCGGGAGTTGGAGGTTTCAGGCGTCGGCGTCGCCCTGCTGGGCGACTCTGGCGGCGCGGAAGTCCTGGAGGACTTCCGCGCATGCACAGGAGGTACAGGGTGGGCACTGGTCGAACGAGCCGGTGCCAGGTTTGAGGGGCGACAGACCGTGGTGGATCCATGAAGGTTCAATGAAGACACTAGGTGCTTGTCACTTCGCAGACCGAACTGAACGTAGCGTGGTGCTCAGCCCGAATCGTCCCTGAGATCTCGCCCGGCCTTCTGCGGCCGTGCCGTATCCGCAGAAGGAGTTCCTTGAGCGTGCCTCACGTGCCACCGCAGGGAATGAGACCTACTCGCCGTGAACTGCGCCAGGCAACCGGCGGAGCGGACGACCTCGAGCGGGCGATCACCGCAGGGGTGGTGGTGAAGCGTCCGCGTAGGCGGGACCTGCACCGCGGTCCCCACACGGGCCGGGCGCAAACCGTAAGCTCCCAGCCGCCAAGGCGAGTGCGCCGGAAGGACCTGCGCGCTAGTCCCCGACCCCGTGGGCGGCGACGTGCACTGACACTTGTCTCGGCCTTCGGGGCAGTGGCATTCCTGGCCGCTCCGGTGAGCGTGTCATCCCCCCAGGCCGAGGTCATATCCGTCCCCGTTGTCGTGCCCGCGGAGACAAGTGCCCTGGGAGTCCTTCACGGTGCAGCAGAGCGTTTCGAGCTGGAGTCGGCCAGCGCCGCTGCGGCAATCCTTGACCGGCCCGCCGAACGAGCGATGGCGTCCGCGGTCCGAGCCTCTCGTACCGCAGAACGGTCACAACTAGCAGTGGACGGCAGCCCCAGCGCCAATGGCATGGCCGCGGCGCTAGTGCCCGCACGCCAAAAGGTCGTCATGCCCTTGGCCGAAGGCAGTTACCGGATCACCTCGAGGTACGGCACGCGGCAAAACCCGTTCGGCGGAGCCGCGCAGTTCCATTACGGCGTCGACCTGGCAGCCCCCCTGGACACCCCTATCCACGCCGTGGCTGACGGCGTCGTGACCTATGTCGGGGAGGGACGCGCCGGGAGGTCGAGCATGCTCATCATCATCGAGCACGAGATCGAGGACCAGACGGTCTACACCTGGTACAACCACATGTACGCCTCTGGCCTGTACGTCGAGCCAGGGCAAGCCGTGGAAGCCGGCCAGGTGATCGCCGGGGTGGGAAGTAACGGGAACTCCACCGGCCCGCACCTGCATCTTGAGGTCCACACCGACGACCAGCTCACCACGGTGAACCCGCTCAACTGGCTTCAAGAACACGAAGCTGTAGACGTCGGCGAGCTCTAGCCCGCCCAGCCCGGATGGAACGAGCCTCAAGACCAGTCTGGCTCGAACTCCAACCGGACTCCGGAACCGGGCCTCCGGGCCGGTCCGCGTCGCCACGCCGGTGGTCCCATCAGTTCGCTGTAGCCGGCGTCGACGCCGCGCACGACGGTTCAGGTGATGTGGCGCAACCTCCACGTCGGTGACCCATGCGATGTCGGTGGCTGCTGGGACCCTCCGGACATGAACGACAGCGACGTCAGACACACCCTGCAGGTCCCATCACGGGACGGTGAGCTCTACTGGGCGGTCACCGACGGCCCAAACTGGACGGCGACCATTCGTGTGCCGGAAGGCGTTCAGGAACTGCAGCGGAATGTGCGCCGGGGTGACGTCACTCTCCACTGCACCACGCACGTCGGTGGCGGCGGCGGCCGTCTC
>Ga0079225_10000414_pt1 | contig 23047 bp, 21 predicted proteins | sample Poulit2012_FD_76344 | JGI IMG/M metagenome (GOLD analysis project Ga0079225, IMG submission 76344) | Agricultural soil microbial communities from Georgia to study Nitrogen management - Poultry litter 2012 | ecosystem: Environmental > Terrestrial > Soil > Agricultural land | place: USA: Georgia... | reverse complement strand
TTATCAATGGAGGATATTTTTTTGGGACCAATATTAAAAAATAAACCTTCAAGTAAATATTATTACAAACATTTAATAAAATGGTATAATCATATTATTAAGAAACATGATTTAAGAAATGGTCATATAATTGACAAATATAATATATTAACAAAATCAATAAAAAATGAGGAAGAGTAAAATCTTCCTTTTAATTAATAGGAGTAGATATGTTTAAAATACTTAAGTATTTAAAAAAATATAGAATAAGTGTCGTTTTTGTTATAATGCTAATATTATTAAGAGGTGTTTTAGAATTAATTCTTCCAAATTATATGGGAAAATTATTAAATAGTGCCTTGAATGTTCAAAAACCTGATAAATTAACAAGTTTTAATGATTTTATTAATTTATTTCAAAACGAAGAATGGCGTAACCTGTTAATAATAGCTTTGTTGATGTTATTAATTGTCCTACTAATTGTAATAGTTACAGTGGCATCTAGATACTTTGAGTCAAAAGTAGCATCCGGATTTGCAAGAGAACTTAGATTGGCAGTATATGAAAAAGTAGAAAAATTTTCTTTAGATGAAATGGATCAATTTACAATACCATCTTTAATAACTAGAACTACTAACGATATTCAACAGTTACAAGGGTATATAAACTTTATTATTGGATTTTTATTTTTACAACCTATTATGGCTGTGGGTGCAGTAATAATGGCCTTTAGAATTAATGCAAATTTAGCAACCATTTTATTTGTCTCATTATTATCATTACTTATTATTCTATTAACAATATTTTTTATAGTTATGCCTTATTTTTCTAAAATGCAAAAATTAATAGATCAAATGAATTTAGTAACACGAGAAAATTTGACCGGATTGAGAGTTGTAAGAGCTCACAACACACAAAATTATCAAGAAGAAAAAATTGACAATGTAAATAAACAAAATAAGGAAGTAAATATTTTTGTGGGAAGAATGAGCGCTTTATTATGGCCTTCTTTGGGGATCATTCAAGGTTTTACTAGTCTTGCAATGATTTATTTCGGAACGAGACATATTAACTTTTTTAACCAAACAGGATTATCACCAGATGAGTTAATGATGCTGCAACAATATAGTATGAGGGCTATTATGAGTTTGATGTTTATAACGATGGTATTTATTATGATACCAAGAGCTAGTGTTTCGGCTAATAGAATTATGGAAGTCTTAGAAATGGAACCTAAAATAGTTGAAACTAAGAATCCAGTTAAATTAAATAAAAATATATATGGTAATATTGAATTTAAAAATGTTACATTTAAATATATAAATGCAAACGAACCAGTTTTAACTAACATTAGCTTTAGAGTAAAAGCAAACAAGACTACAGCTATAATAGGGTCTACAGGAAGTGGTAAATCTACTTTAATTAATTTAATCCCTAGGTTTTATGACGTTACTAAAGGAGAAGTTTTAATAGATGGTATAAATGTTAAGAACTTAAAATTTGATGATTTATATAGTTTAATAGGTTATGTTCCTCAACAAGGAATATTATTTAGCGGAACAATAAGATCGAACATTGCTTTTGGAGAAAATAGTAGTGATAAAACGATTGAATATTCTTCAAAGATAGCACAAGCTAAAAATTTTATTGAATCATTTAAAGATAAATATGATTCTAATATTTCACAAGGCGGAACCAATGTTAGTGGTGGACAAAGACAAAGATTATCAATAGCGAGAGCAATTAATAAAAATCCAAAAATCTTAATCTTTGATGATAGTTTTTCAGCGTTAGACTTTAATACGGATAAAAAATTAAGAAATGCTTTAAAAGAAGTTAAGGCTACGAAAATTATAGTGGCTCAAAGAATAAACACTATTATTGATGCAGATCAAATAATTGTTTTAAACAATGGAAAAATAGAAAGTATTGGGACTCACAAAGAGTTATTAAACAACTCAAATGTATATAAAGAAATTGCTTATTCACAACTTTCAAAGGAGGAGTTAGAATATGAGTAATAAAAATGAAGCTAACAAAACTTCTCCTAAAACACCTAGAAGCCGTAGTGGTTATTATTCCAAAGCTAAAGATTTTAAAGGAACATTAATTAAGTTAAATAAATATTTAAAACCTTATTACATAAATATATTCTTTGCAGCACTCCTTTCAACTATTGCAGCATTAATGACAGTGCTGGGACCATATTTCATTGGTAAAATGATTACTGAAATAGAAAGAGCTTATAGTGCAAAAAGAGCCATTGGTATAATAAAAATATTTGGTATTGACTTTAAAATGCACACTTTGGCTATAACTGTATTGTTAGTTTATTTAGTAAGTTCTAGTTTTAATTTTTTGCAAAATTATTTATTAATAGGAATGACACAAAACTTAACTTATAATTTAAGAAAAGAATTAACTGAAAAAATTAACAAACTTCCATTAAGTTATTTCGATAAAGAACCTTTTGGTGAAGTGTTATCAAAAGTAACTAATGATGTTGATGTAATTAATCAAACTTTAAATCAAAGTTTATCTGAAATATTTAGAGGGTTTACATTAATAATTACCATGATTACCTTAATGTTTATATTAAGTTGGCCTTTGGCGTTGATAGTCGTTACTACAACTACAATATCATTTTTTGTTGCCAGATATTTTATTAAGAAATCACAAAGATATTTTAGAAGTCAAGCAAAATATTATGGGGAACTTACAGGACACATCGAAGAAGTATATAGCGGACAAACAGTTGTAAGAGTCTTCCAACATGGTAAAGAGGCAAAAAGGGAATTAAAGGATATTAACGATAATTTATTTGATACAGCATTGAAATCACAATTTATTTCAGGAATTATGATGCCAATTCAATTTTTTCTAAGCAATATAAGTTATGTTTTAGTAACATTTGTCGGAGCAATACTTTATGTTACTTTTGGAATGGAAATTGGACTAATACCAACTTTTTTACAATATACAAGACAAATTAATCAACCAGTTCAATCAGTAGGTAATATTGCAAACGTACTTCAGCAAACAGCAGCAAGTGCAGAGAGAGTTTTTAGTCTTTTAGATGAGGTAGAAGAAGAAAATGAAGGATATAAAACATTGTCCATAAAAAAAGATAAAGTAGTTGGTAATGTAGAATTTAAAAACGTTTATTTTAATTATTTGCCTGATGTCCCTGTTATTAAGGGTTTTAGTGCTAATATAAGTGCTGGACAGATGGTTGCAATTGTTGGACCAACAGGAGCTGGAAAAACTACAATGGTTAATCTGTTAATGAGATTTTATGAGGTTGACAAAGGAAAAATAACTATTGATGGGAATAATATAAAAGATATGAAAAGAGACAATGTTAGAAATCTTTTTGCAATGGTTTTACAAGATACTTGGTTATTTGAGGGTACTATTTTAGAAAATTTGACATACGGAAATAATGTTTCATTTGATAAAGTTAAAAAAGCAGCCCAACTATCACAGGTTGATCATTTTATAAACTCTCTATCAGGTGGATATAATTTCAAATTAACTGAAAATGGTGCTAACATTAGTCAAGGACAGAGACAATTGTTAACTATTTGTAGAGCAATGCTTAGAGAAAGTCCTATGTTAATATTAGATGAGGCAACATCTAACGTTGACACAAGAACTGAGTATTTAATACAAGAAGCAATGGATAATTTGATGAAAAATAGAACTAGTTTTGTTATTGCTCATAGACTATCCACAATTAAGGATGCTAATCTGATTTTAGTAGTAGATAAAGGAAATGTTATAGAGCAAGGAACTCATGAAGAATTAATAAGTAAAAGGGGTTTTTATAGTAAACTTTATAATAGCCAATTCGAGAATTAATATAAGGGACAAAGAAAGTCCCTTAATATTAATTTTCCTCTTTACTTTTCATAAATTATAGGTTATAATTATATATGGTAAAAATATTTGTTCGCGTAGCTCAGCTGGATAGAGCAATAGCCTTCTAAGCTATCGGTCAGGGGTTCGAATCCCTTCGCGAACGCCATCATTGAAATGTCAAAATGCTACGGTCAAACGTGGCATTTTTTTCACTTTATAGGGCTTTTAAGGCCTTTTTTTATTAATTTGAGCTAATATTGCTATAAATATACAAAAGCCACACGGAAAAAAGTGTGGCCATATTAAACCCTGAAGCACAAGGACTCGAGATTATTATTTTCTTAGACACAGGGACTCGAAATTTTAACTAAAATTTACTTGGTCTGAGGCGCAGGGATTCGATGTTGTACTTCGTATTTTACTACTCTATCGCACAGGGACTCGAAATCTTAGTAAAAAAAATTAATGATTAGATTATAAAGAATCTCCAATTAACATTTAAATGTAGTCTTGTTTGTGAAAATTGAAAGACTCCATTATAAAATTCTTTTGATTTAAGTAATGAATAATAATCTATATCATCATCAGAGATATTAGATAACTTAAGTACTACGTTTAAGTTTTCTCTATCTTCTACAATTACTAAATTGAATATGTCCTTAACATCATATTCATCTAATTGTTTTAGTTGTTTTAAAAATATTTTCAAACCACTATCGTAATTATAGGACATTATTTGATAATGTTTTAAATTTGTTAATTCAATATTAAGTTCAATTAAATCGTTATTTATCTGAGCCATCATTTCTTCTTTAGCATCGTCTAATAAACTAGAAGAAGTGATGGCTTTTTCTTTTTGTCTTAATAAATAAATGTTTGATTCTAATAACTTTATATCACTATTAATTGATGACTTTTCTAATGTGTCTTTAAAGTGTTTATCAACTTTGTATTTGAAATTGATGTCGCTATTTATTTGTTTAAATAAGTCTTCAAATAAATAATCCAGTTGTCTATAATATACGTTTTTAACATTTAGAATTCTATCTTCTGACTTGTCTAATAGTTCTAGTAATTTAACTTCATAAGGTGTGTTTCTATGATTAATTTTAGTCCTATAAAATTTGTTTGCTTTTAATGAATAAACAAAGTTTGCATATAAATGTTCAATTTTAACTTCATCATCATTAGGACCAAATTTAACTCTTCGTTCTTTTATAATGTTTTGTACTTTATCAAAAGTATCTCTATCAACTATTGCATCGTGGTTATCATGAACATAATACATTGGCTTTGTTCTATTAACAGTAGAAGCTCTCATTCCTATATCTTTAACTGTTGATTTTTGTAATCTCATATCACCTACATATTTTTCATTTCTTAATGTTTCTCTAATTACTGTAGGTGAGAACTTATCATTGCCTGTTCTAGTTTTAATTCCTAGTTCATGTATTTCATTTATTATCTGGTTAATCTTATAACCTTCTAAAAACAGGTTAAATATTAATCTAACAACTTTAGCTTCATCTTCATTAATAATGAAGTTACCATCTTTAATAGTATAACCATAAAGTCTAGGAGTAGTACTGTCACCATTTTTCATTTTTGTTTTATAAGTCCATAGAACGTTATTACTTATACTTTTTGATTCCTCTTCAGATAATGAACTAAGTATTGTTAACATCATATCAAATGATGGATCCGTACTAGATATATTCTCATTTTCAAAATAAACCTCAACATCGATATTTCTTAACTCCTGGATTGTTTCTAAACTATCTACAACGTCTCTTGAAAACCTAGATATTGATTTAGTAAGTATTAAATCTATTTCACCCATTTTAGCAAGCTCAATCATTTTATTAAATCCTGCACGTTTTATTATATTAGTTCCACTTTTACCATGGTCACTAAATATACCTGCATATTCCCATTTAGGATTATTCATTATCTTATTAAAGTATGTTGTTGTTTGAAGTTTAAATGAACTGTATTGTAAATCTTTAATAGTAGAAACTCTAACATAAGCTGCTACCTTTTTAAATTTAATATTACCGTCATTATCTATTGTTTCAAATACTGGTATTGTTGTTATGTTTAAATCATTCATTTAATTCCACCACCTTATAGGTTATATTTTTATCTAAATATTGGTCATAATGTGACATCGCATATAATACTCTAGCTTCTTTAATAATTTCTTTATTTTCTAAAATTCTATCAACGCTAATTTCACTAGTATTTAATATGATTAATGGATCACTTTCTTTATCAATAACAATTAATTTAATTAAGCTTCTAATAATAAGAGATTCAGTAAAGTCTTTAGTAGGTTCAATAATGTTTTTCATTACTTCATATTTATTCATATTACTGTAGAAGTCAATTGATTCTTTTTTAAGTATTAATAACTCTTTATTTAACTTTTCTATTTGTTCTTTTCTAGATTGATATTCTTTATTAAACTCATCATCTAAGAATTCATTTTCTTTTAGTTTTTCTTTAACTAAATTATCTAGTGAAGTTTTTCTCATTGTTATTTCTTTCTTTAAGTCTGCAGTTGCAATTTTAATGTTTTCATAATTAGTAGAAGCAGCAATATGCTCAGCTACTATATCATCTAAATTATAAGCTTTAGCAAAAGTATCAATTACTTCATTAACTAAAGATAAAACTAAATCGTTACGTACAGGCTTGTTATCACAAGCTATTTTAATTTGTGGAGCATGATTACAATTAAGCACAACTCTTTGACTAGGCCTACCATAACCATGCACATGCCTTTTCATTGGCCTATTGCAGCAATCACAATAAACAACACCAGTTAAAGGATAACTACTATTAAGATTATGTCTATTACGTTTGTTAGCATATTTTAATTTAATCTTTTGTTGAACTAGATCAAATGTTTCATTCGATACAATTGCTGGATGACTGTTTTCTACATAATACTTTGTAGCAATATTGTCATTAACAACTCTTTTGTGAGTTAGGTAGTCAATTGTGATTGTTTTTTGAAGTAAAGCATTCCCTGCATATTTCTCATTTTGTAATATTCTTAAAACAGAAGTAGAATCCCAATTAACATTACCTTTAACAGACTCATATCCTTTCTTATTAGCGACCATTGCTATTTCATGAGCAGAATACCCTTGAAGAAATAAAGTAAAGAATTCCTCAACTATTTTAGCCTCATCTTCATGGATTGTTATATTACCATCATCATCCTTTTCATACCCTAAAAAGTTTTTAGGAATAATAGTCACTCTCCCCTCTTTAAATTTCTTATTAATACTCCATTTAATGTTCTCAGAAATACTCCTTGACTCTTCCTGAGCAATTGAACTCATTAAAGTTAAGAAGAAGTCCATCTTTGGATCATTTGAATAAATGTTTTCTTTTTCAAAGTATACTGTAACATTAACTTCTCTAAGTTCCCTTACGGTATTGATGATGTCTACAGTATTCCTTCCAAATCTTGATATTGATTTAGTAAGTATTAAGTCAATCTTACCGTTTTTTGCATCTTTAATCATTTTGATAAAGTTTTCACGCTTTTTAATTTGTGTTCCTGATATTCCTCTATCAGCATACATTCCTGCAAATATCCATTGATTGTTATTTGCTATTCTGGCTTTATATTCTGTAATCTGATTATCAAAACTATTTCTTTGATCTTCCTCATCTGTTGATACTCTAGCATATGCTGCTACCTTTTTCTTTATTGGTTCTGGATTAGCTTTAGAAGCAATAAATGGATTAATAGTTTCTATAACAGTTACTCGCTTTCTATTCTCTTGCATTATATAACCTCCCTTTTTCATGTAGCATATTACAATTAGATTTTCACTAAAGCAAGTTAATGTTTGATGTAATTCTTATATCTTTTGATAATCTTTGCATTACTTCCTGCCATTGCTCATAAGTGATTTTATCTTCCATAAATAAACTTAATAGAAGGTTTTTTATATATTCATATTTTAAATTCATCTTGTGCCTTTCTAAAAGTACTAAAAATAAAAAAATAGCCTTTATGTATTTAACTACATAAAAGCTACTTCCTCATATAAAAATCGGAAATGCACATTGATTCGATCTATCGTGAATTAGTATATCACATAATTTTTTATAAGTCGTCCTCTTAAGGTGTACAAATTAAAAGAATGTATCTTTCTCATATTCCTTATTAATTGTAGCAAGAAGTGAACCCATTATTGCTAATTTGTTTTTATCTTTTTTATCAATCTTAATTACATTACCATTATTAAAGAAGAAGCCATCTCCATCTTTAGCATAGTAGATTGTTGCTACATATATTTTTTTATTAAATTCAAATAATAGTTCATGGTCTTTCATATACGAATTATTAGTTTCAAATATTTTTACTAAGAAGTTATCATATTTAACTGCGATTAAACTTGAGTTAAATGATGTTAATTTAACAAACTCATCAGTCCAATCAAAATGATTCTCGTATTCCACTAATGTAGGGAATTTGATTATAGGTGGTTTTAAGTTAAGTAAAGCAGAAGAAGTAATGAGTCCTATATCAACTCCATAAAAGTCCGCTAATATCTTTAAATTTCTAACTGATATATCCGATGTTCCTTGTTCGTAATTAAAATACGCTTGTTTAGATACACCCAATACATCAGCAACACTCTGACCTGATAGTCCCTTTTCTTTTCTTAAGTAAGCAAGGTTGTCCATGATAACTTGTTTTAAGCCATCATATTGTTCTCTGAAATCTACATAATTTGTAATAAAAACTCCTCCTTTAGAATAATAAGATATTTTTATATTGTCAATGTCGAATAGACATAGTCATATCTTATAATCAAATATTATCACAAAACATGTGAAAAGTCTATATTTTAGTCTAATTTTACTTGACTTATGCATTATGTTGCTAAAACTTCTTTTTTTAATATAACGAATCTTATACAATGTAATCATGGCCAAAAATTTCACAGTGAAAATTAGGAGGGATATACTAGTGAATAAACCAGCAAAAAGAGATAATTTACCATATCTAAGAACATATTTAAATAAACATCGTGTTAATGCAAAACTTAGTGGAGACGATTTATCTTTAATGCTTGGAGTAAGTAAAAGTTACTACTTCACGTTAGAACATGGAACTAGAGGACACAGACTTTCAGTAGGATTGTTAAATGAATTAAGTGAAGTATTAAATGTAGACGTACATTTATTACTCGATCAAGAATTAAACTATATTACTGAAAGAAAGAAATACAAAGATTATAAGAGGAAAAAAGAAAAGTAGGAATAAAAATGGAGTTTGAAAACTTGAAGTCCTTATTTGATGAATATATAGAATATAAGGATGTTAAAGAATATACCAAGAACTCATATAAAAAAAGTTTACTTGTATGGTATGACTACATAAAGGTTCGATCTATCAAATCACCAAAACGTAATGATGTACTAAACTATAAAACTTATTTATTTAAAAAAGATTTAGGATCTGCATCGATTCAAAGGCACTTAGGAATACTAAGTGGATTCTATAGATATTGTAAAGCGCATGATTATTATGATGATATTACATACGAAGTTAAAGGGGTTAAAATAAGTCCGACTTTTAAAAAGCAGGCACTTTCAATCCCTGCAGCAAAGAAATTAATAAAAAGAGTTAAACAAGATGCAACCACAGTTCAAGGTAAAAGAAATTATGCCATGATTGTTCTATTATTAGCAACAGGAATTAGATCCAACGAATTAGTAACAGCAAATGTTGAGGACATTGATCTTATAGGTAGCGACTATATTATTAGAGTAAAAGGAAAAGGTCGAGACGAGAAAGACAGTCCAGTAAAATTATCAACAGAAGTTTATGAGATATTAGAAGATTATTTAATAGAAAGAAACAATGACCACGATGCATTGTTTATTACGCATCATTTAAGATTCGGGAATCATAGAATAAGCAATAGACGATTAAGAGAAATAGTAAAAGAGTATTTAGTACTAATTGGGTATGATTCAAAAGCATACTCAACACACAGTCTTAGACATACTTTCGCAACAACAGCACTTACAATGGGTGCTACAATTTATGAAACAAAAGGAGCGTTAAGGCACAAAGACATATCAACAACTCAAATATATGTACAAGGCTTAGAGATGATGAATTCTGATACACACATAAAAGTTAGTGATGCCATATTCAAGAAAAAGAAATAGGAGACGACAGAATGGCGTTTATTAGAAAGTTAAAGGATGTAGATTATGGTGAAGTAAGAATTGCTATAACTGCAGAAGATAAAGTTTTATATTGTTTACTTGATTTATGCAAACTTTTAAAGTTGAATATGCATAACGTAATAGCGTTGTATGGTAATAAAGAAATAACTTATTTACATTTAGAAGAAAATAACAAAAAGGTTAAAAAAGCCTTTGTTAATGAGAATTGTCTTAGGTATTGTGTTTCACAAAGTGAATGTGAAAAGGCAGACTTTATTTATCTCTGGCTCACAGTAGCAACTGAAAAGTTTAATGCAATATACAAAGATTTAAAACCAGAAGATTTAAGCGATCTATCACTAGCAGCTAAAGTCTTAAATAAAATTAATGAATTAGAAGTTAGATTAACTATTCAAGGCATGAAAATAGAAGAAGATAAAGAAAAGGTAGAACTATTAAATAAAATATTTGGTACAACAATTCCAATATGTTTAGAAATAGTACCTATGCGACTAAAAGTTAAAAATGTTAATCTAACAACAGTTTTAGAAATTCTAAGAGAAGCTGAAATAATTAATGAAGACAATGTTCCTGCACAAAAGTATATTGATGAGGGTTATTTTAGAAAAGTAAAAACAATAGTTGTTAAAAAAGCAGATCAAAATGTTAGAACAACAACGCTAGTATATGAAAAAGGAATAAAGCTCATTGAGAATCTACTTAGAAAGAGGTATGGTAACAATGAAAGACCAAAGAAGAGAAATAGTTTATAGCGTAACAGAATTAATGGAAATATTTAATGTTTCAAGAAGAACGATCCATAGATGGATTAAAAAAGGACTACTTAAAGCAACAAAGATAGGTAATGAGTTTAGAATACCTAAAAAATACTATGATGAATTTATAGAAAACATTACAGTAGTACCTGATAAAAAGTAAAATATAAAAGGGAGATAAAAAATGGCAAGACCTTACAAACAAGGACTTGATTACTTCCCTTTAGACGTATCATTTTTTAGAGATAGTAAAATCAGACGCTTACAAGCCAGTGCTGGACCACTAGCTGTATATCTTTATGTAAAAATACTTACATTAGTTTATGAAAATGGTTATTATATAGAATTAGATATTCATAGACTTGCTGAAGATATACAAATAGATATTACAAGATGGACTAAGGTCGAAAATGTCAAGAGGTTAATTAACGCCTGCGTGGATTGTGGCTTATTGGACAGTCAACTCGCTAGTCAGGGTGTAATTACTTCTGTGGCTATACAAAAACAATTTTTAGCGTCTACTACAAGACGTAAAAGAGTAGACACATCTAAATATTGGTTGTTAGAAGAAACTCATGAATATCATGAGGCTTCTTTTAACACGTCTAAAATGGCAGTAATTAGCGATGAACTTATAGTTAATGTTGACAACAATGAAGTTAATGTTGACACAAACAAACAAAGTCAAAGTCAGAGTCAAAGTAAAAGAGATAAATTGATAAATTTAGATAAAGGAGTTTATGGCGAGCCAAAACTCCATTTTATAACAAATGTTTTAATTAAGAATAAATATATTGGTAATAATGATTTACTTATTGGTAAGTTTAATTTATTAGTTGAAGATTTAATTAATAGATATGGTTTTAATGAAGTACTAACTGTAACAGATTATATTGTTATGTATTCTAAGAAAAGTCATATTAATATTGAAAATCCATATGACTACTATAAAGCAAGTGCTGAAAGAAACTTAAGTCAAATGGTATCAAGACAAAATGGAGGTACATTTAACATTGAAAAAGAACTTAAGAAACTCACTAAAGAATTGGGTAAAGAAAATTAAATGGATTGAATATGAATTAATGGAATTAGAAGATGAGTTACATACTTATGAAAGTAATATGTTTTATTATAGAAGTCCATCATTTGAACCTAGAATATCATCTAATAGTTTTTATCAGAGTAATTTGGATTTTTGGATTGATAAAATAATAAAAATAGAAGATAAAATTAATAACTACAAAAAGGAAATTAAAAATTACAATAAATTTATTGAAAAACTAATTACAAAAGAAAAAATCTTATTTGAATCGTATTATATAAAAGAGCTACCAAATAAAGAATGTATGAAGGAAGCAGGTACGACACAATATATGTTTTACTACTACATGGATAAAATATTGATAAAATATTATAACAATGTTTAAAGATGAACAATAAAAACAATAATTATGTAATTTAATAAGCACTTCATAAATTTGCGTTGTCATGGTATAATGAAATATGAAAAAATTACTATTACTAAGGAGAGATTTATAGTGAGTTTGATTTATAAAGAAGATAAAAATAAAAAGAAAGATAAAAGTAGCAATTCCTTTTTAGTTGATTTTAATCTAGAAACTTACTATCAGTTATTAGATGATCTTGGCCTAGATGATACATGGAATTTAATAATTAAAGAATTGAGAAATAACACCTTGGCTGAAATAAATAAAACATTTCTTCATTTTGATGATATCGGTGAATTGTATGAAATAGGTTTAGCTTACACTAATAAAATTCAAAAAAAGGAAATGGGTAAATATTATACTCCAACTGATGTTTCAAATGTAATGGCTAAATTATTATTAGAACAAGAAGACATAACTAAGTTAGCTGACGTAGCATGTGGTACAGGAAATCTTATTATAGAAGTAATTAAGGAAATAAATAAAACAAAAAAGCTAGACGTTGTTAACTTTATTAAAGAGGGTAATTTATATTTATATGATTTAGATTTACTTGCAATTAAAATATGTGTTGCGAAAATCGAATTATTATTGGATGAAGACTTAATTGACTATATTAACATCATACCAGGGGATTTTTTAAATAAAAGTATAGAATTGCCAAATGATGTAACTGTAATAACAAATCCTCCATATAGTTTATTTAAGACTTTTAAAAGAAGTTGGACTAAATCAGAGGTGGCAATGCAATCAAAAGACTTATATGCTTCATTTATTGATAAAATACTAGATAAGAGTATATGGTCTGTTATAGTATCACCACAATCATTCCTGGTTTCTGACAAATTTTCTTTATTAAGAGAAAAAATAGGACAAAATTTTAGTGGTGAAATTTTTTCTTTTGATAACGTACCAGGAACATTATTCAATGGTAGAAAACATGGTATTTTTAATACTAATAGTGCTAATGGTGTAAGAGCATCAATTTCTTTGATTAAAAATAATGGAATTACAGGATTTAGGCTAAGCCATTTAATCAGGTTTAGGTCCGAACAAAGAAAAAACGTAATTAACTTAAGGTTTCTTAGAAGCAAATTAGGTCGAATTTCACAAGACTTATCAAGACCTTTAAAGATATTTAAAGAGCTTGAGCCACTAGTTTATGATGTATTAAATAGCAATCATATGACAGTTGCTGATTTAATAGAAAGTGATCCTAAAAATCAGAAAGATGAATTAAGATTGAGTGTATCAACATCAGCAAGATATTTCACCGTTGTAAGTAAAAGTGAGTTAGATAGAAATGGACAATTCCAAATATATGCTAAAAATAATGACTATTTATTAATATTGTATGCATTGTTAAGTTCTAGTTATGTATATATGTGGTGGAGAATTTATGATGGTGGAATATTGTTTACAAGAAGATGGTTGATGAAAACACCAATAAAAAAGGAAATACTTAATAAAAACAAGGAATTAGATGATATAATAATAAATATGATTAAAAATGAAAGAAACTATTTATCATACAAAAAAAATGCCGGAAAGAAACAAGAAAGTATTAAATTCCCAAATAAATACAGGGAAAAGTTAAATCAGGTATTATTCCCCAAATATGCAGAAAAAATGGAATTAACACATAGAAATAATGAGGTACTAAGGAATGCCAAATAATAAATCATTAATTTATTTATTTAATAAAATTTATAATGGTGGAGATCTAATTAATATTATTACTACCATTACAAAAATTAAATCCATGAATAAATATTATAAAAATAACTTCACAAGGTATGATAACTTTGAAGAGTTGTTATTTAATATGGGTAGTTTAAGAACGGAATTAGAAAAATCACATTCAGCATTAGCAGAATTTGAAAAACAATATAATCGTAATTTAGCATTACAGCCAGCAATCTTAACAGAATGCTTCATATCTCAAACATTAGCAAATATTTTAGGATTAAATAATTTTTTAGATGCCGATGAAAATGAGGAAAATATTCCTGGTAATTTACTTATGGCTCTAATTCGTTCAAAAGGTGGAGACTTAGAAGCAGCAACTCCAAGATATATTTACTATAATGATAATAGTAGTATTGTCCTATTACAATATGGAGACTCTTCCTCAATAGATGCCGTTTTTGTAAAGAATGGGTATAGAGTTAGACTTGAGATAAAGGAAGAAAAAGCGAAGTTAGGAGAATATGACTTAAATTATAATGAAGAAGGTGTTTTAATACCTACTAGAAATATAATAAACAACCATCCTGAATACATTAAATTTATAGATGTTTTCAATAATACAACTGATATGTTTTCACATATGGGAAGTAATTTTAAAATAGGTTCTTATTTAGAGGATGATTTATTAAATTCTATAGTAGATAGAGTTTTTGCTTTAGGTAGAATTGATTTATACATTTTGCAAAAAGGTAATAAAATTTTTGCAGTTCCATCAAATAATCTGCTTAAGTGTGTTGATGTGACCAAAGGGTCTGAAATTAGGACCGCAGGAAGAAACTCATACGCTGTTTTTACACCAGATAGATTAATGACTTTTATCCATGAACAAGGTGGTACAATAGAAAATAATATAGTTACTTTAGCTTATGACCAAGATAATGAAACTGAGGCTAGAGGAGGAACAAGAATATCAAGGTATAAGATTAATAGTTTATTTTTTGTACCTTATCAATTTGTAACTATTGAGAACAATTTTGTTTCTTTTGATTTAACAAAAGTTAAACAAAATAAGGCAACTATTGCTATACACTTAAATGCAGAAATTAATGAAGATGCATTAAGAGAATCTTTTGAAGAATTAAATAGTTAAATATCTAAATTATCAATTAATCACACCATAAGGCAATAAAGAGTCTAATGGTGTTTTTTCTTTAATTTAGGAGAATTATTTTCATCTTGCTTTCATTAATATTGTCTTATATAATGAATGAACTGAAGGGGGAAATAACATGGAGAACTTAAAACAATATCAATTAAATAAAAATATTTTATGTATCGATTTAAAAAGTTTCTATGCCTCTGTAGAATGCGTTTTAAGAGGTTTAGATCCATTTAAAACTCCTTTGGTGGTTGCTGATAGAGAAAGAAGCAATGGCTCAATAGTACTTGCTGTTACTCCGTTTTTAAAAGATAGAGGAGTTCCTTCAAGATGTAGGGTATATGAACTTCCACAAGATGATGACATTATTTTTGCAAGACCTCAAATGGCAAAGTATCTAGAATACTCAGCTAAAGTAATAGGAGTTTATTTAGATTTCATAAGTGAAGATGATTTATACGTTTATTCAATAGATGAAGCTTTTTTAGATTTAACAGGTTATCTTGATTATTATAAAAAGACAGATGTAGAAATTGCAGAAGATATACTTAATGAAATTTACAATAGATTAGGACTTACTGCAACTGCAGGAGTTGGACCTAATATGTTAATGGCAAAGCTTGCTATGGATATAGAAGCAAAGAAAAGTCCAACTAATATATCTAAATGGACTTATGATGATATAGAAGAACATCTATGGCCTGTTACACCGTTATCTAAAATGTGGGGAATAGGAAGTAGAATGGAAGAACACTTAAATAAACTAGGACTTAGAAAAATTGGCGATATTGCTAAATACTCTAGAGCTTCACTTAAAAGAAGATTTGGAGTATTAGGTGAGGAACTATGGTTTCATACTAATGGAATTGATATGAGTCTAATTAAAGATAAAGACAAGTTAAGTAGAAAACCTAAATCTTATGGAATAAGCCAAGTATTATTTAAAGATTATAATGCTACAAATATTCTTACAATTATTAGAGAAATGGTAGACGATGTAACTAGAAGACTTAGACTAACAAAGAAAAGAACTAAAACAATAACTTTATCAATTGGTTATTCAAGAGGTTATGAAGACGGCTTTTCAAGACAAACAACTCTGGAACAATCAACTTCATCTACCTCAATAATTTATAAAACATGTTTAGAACTATTTGATATCTACTATGATAATTATCCAATAAGACAAGTAGGGATTAGTTTATCTAATCTAACTGATTCAAATACTTATCAATATTCATTGTTTGAGGATGCAGATGCTCTTGAAAAAGAACAGCAACTTGAAGCAACAATTGATGAGATTAAATTTAGATATGGTAATAACTCAGTCCTTAGAGCAACATCGGAAGAAGAACACTCAACTGTTAAAGCAAGAAACAAACAAATAGGAGGCCACCATGTATAAAGATAGAGGAATAATAAAGTGGGCTCCATTTGATGCACTAAATGGATTTAGAGAAACCATAGAACTTTATAAATATAATAAGGGCAAGAAAGCTAAACCAGTACTAGATGAAAACCAACTAGAAGAAATGGATCGAACAATCAAAGAAGCGATCAAAGATTATAAAGAAATTCAAGTATCATACTTTGAAGATGGTTATATTAAAGATATGTACGGATTTGTTAAGAAAGTAGATGTGATTTATAAAGAGATAATATTCTCTAAAACATTAAAACTTGAAATGAATGATGTAGTAAATATTACTATTATTGATTAATTTTTTTTACTAAACTTACTACGCCAATAATGTACGTGAACGGCGGCAAGTAGATACCTATAACATTATTAGTATATGCTGATAAGGTGTTTAGAATATGTTTACAACATACCATTGTAAAAAAGTGCTTAAAATGCTATAATTCTATTATGAGTTATGGCATTTTTTCATATAATAAGGAGGATATTATGGAACATAAAAATCATGGATACGTATATGTATTAACAAATCCAAGTTTTAAAGAGGATTGGGTTAAGATAGGTAAAAGTAAAAGATTACCTGAAGTTAGAGGTAGAGAACTTTATAACACTGCTGTTCCACTACCTTATGAAGTTTATGCGACATTGTATACAAGTAAATATAATGAAGCAGAAAAAATGATTCATAAAATGATAGATAGAATATCAGATTTAAGAATTAACAAAAGTAGAGAGTTTTTTAATATTGCACCTGAGGATGCATATGAAATACTTGCTGACATTAAAGACTTGTTAGGCGATGAAGCAACATTAGAACTAAAAGGTGATAACGTTGAAGTATTGAAAACAGATCAATCACAAACAAAAAGAAAAGTAAGTCAAAGATTTGATTTCTATTCAAGAGGAATTAAAGACGGTGATGTTATTGAGTTCGTTGATGATTCAAGTATCAAAGCAGTAGTACAAGGAGAGCGTACAGTCTTTTTTGAAAATGAGATTTGGTATTTATCACCATTAGCAAGATTGATTCACGAAAGAAAAGGGACTGTTAATTCAAGTGGTGCTTATCAAGGGCCATTATTTTTCACTTATGAAGGTAAGAAGCTAACTGATATTGAAGCAAAGGGGAATGGATATGGCAACTAAATATGAAGTAATTTATAGACAACTTATGTCTAATATAGAAGAAATTAAAGAAGTGTTTGAATATAAAAATGATTCAATTTCATTTGGCCATTTAATGCTTAAATATATATTTAACATTTCGGATCATCAAGCCAATGAATGTATGACTGATGGTGGAAATGATAATGGAATAGATGCAATTTATTTTGAAAAAGATAACAATGACAATTTAATTAGTACTCATTTCTTTCAATTTAAACTACCTTCAGATCCAACTAAATTAAATGTCGCAGTTAAAAGAGATGAAGTACTAAAGGTAATTGAAGGATATGAATATTTTACAGGCAATACTGATAAGTTTAATACATTAAAGTGGAATGAATTATTGGAAGACAAAAGAGGAGAATATTTAACTTTAAATTCATTTAATCATAATGTTTGGCTAATCAGATTTAGTACATTTGATAATTCTGAGAATGAGGAACTATTAAAGAATAAGATTAAAAGGATTGAAACAGAAACTGGATATAGTATTAATACAAATTTGTTAAAAGCAAGCGAAATTACAGAGCTTCATGAAAAGAGCAGATTAAATGATTGGCCATCGTTTGATTTGAATTATAAAAGATCTTTAGGTATATTTTCAGATGAAAATTCTTCGATTTATCATGCTTATGTTTCTATTAAAAGTATTTATGAAGCATTAAATCCTATTAAATCAATTGTCTTAGAAGGTAACGTAAGATATTATGATCCAAGATCAAACATAAATGAAGATATTAGATTGACTCTTCAAAATGATCATGAAAGATTTCATTTGTTAAATAATGGCATTACTATTGTTTGTCAAAATGTAAATGATAAATCAGCAAGTGATACATTTGTTATTGAAAGAGGAAGTATTATAAACGGTGCTCAAACTATTGGAACAATAATTAGATTCATGGATTCAATTAGTGATGAAGAAAAAGAAAAATATAATCAATCCTACGTTTATGTTAAAGTGATTAAATTGATAGATATTAATTCATTAGTAGAGGATATTGTTTTTACACTTAATACACAAAATACTATGAAGCTATCTTATAGAATCAGTAATAACCAAACAATAAAAGATATACAAACAAAAATTAATAAAGAAACAGAGTTTTTTTTAGAACTTAAAAAGAATGAATATTATCACATGAAAGACATAGAAAAGGAATTTACAAAAACCTTAAAAAATGTTATTGACATAGAACTATTTATTCAATGTTTTATTGCTTACTATAACATTCATGATTTAGGTCATATAACAAAGACAAGTAAAGGCGCTTTATTTTCTTCAGATAGATTAGAAAAAATTGTACCTCAAACAGATAAAGATAACATGTTACATTCCTATAAAGTATATATGAAATTAATGGAGATAATTAAACAATATAGATCGTATAGAAAAGATAACAATAAAACAGAGATATTTTCTATTTTAAATGTTAATGAGAGTGAAATAGACAACTATAGATACTTGAATACGGGGAACTTTATTTTATTATTTGCTATAGGTCAGTATCATGAAGTTAATGATTTAGATTATGATGAAGATAGTATTGTTCCAATAATTAAGGAATTATCTAACCTTTTTAAAGACTCAGAGAACTTATCTAATGAAACAAAGAAAAAAGAAAATTTTGATAAGATCAAAGAATTAGTTAAAGATTGGAGTTTTTAACAAAGAACTCTAAATGCCTACTGATAGCAACCAATAAACATAATAAAAGAATGAAAGAAGCAGAGTTAATAAAAAGATGATATTCTTAGATAAAATAATCATAAGATATCTGGAAGTTATCACTAGCCGCATTGAGTGTTATGTTAATAGGCAATAAGTTGTTTTTTTAAGGAAAAATAGAAATGAAGAGGATAATAATATGAAAACATTGTTATATATATTCGGTGGGCAAGCTGTAGGTAAAATGACAGTTGGAGAAGAACTGCAAAAATTAACTAACTTAAAACTTTTTCACAATCATATGACAGTTGAACTAGCTAATCATTTTTATGGTTTTACTGAAGATGATGGAAGCATACTAGCAAAAAGATATAAAGATGGATTTGCTGACTTAAGAGATAGACTCAGAGATGTTGTTTTAGATAATATTGGTAAAAGTCCATTAAAAGGGTTAATTTTTACTGCCGCTGCTTACTATGATATTGAAGAAGATATAAAGGTAATTAATGATCACACTAGCACTTATAAGGAATCAGCAAAATCAATCAATGAAGAAGTAAGAGTTCTTATTGTTGAGCTTAAATGTGATTTAAATGAAAGGTTAATCAGAAATGAATCACCATATAGATTAGAAAAAAAACCGACCAAAAGAAATATTGAATGGACAAAGAAAGATATAGAAAATCAAGTGAAAAATCATCGTGTAGTATTAAATGAAAATGAATATAAACTTTTTGATGCTGATGATTTTATAAGCATAGATAATACTAATATTCCTGCAATAGATGTAGCAAAAATTATTGTAGATAGATTTGGTCTTTAAAATAACATATAAACTAAACTTAAATAAATAACCTTTTATTTAGAGATAATAGCAAACAAAATAAAAAAATGGAGAATGTGAATTTAAATGATTAAAGCTAAAATAATAATACCAAAACATAAAATAGTAGAAGTACACGAACCACTAGATGAATCAGGTGGAGAAATAGCAACCTTAGATAATGGAATGCATACGGACTTTTATGTAGATCCATTTAACACTCACTGGTCTATTACAAATGATAAAAACCTAATTGAGTACCTAAACTATAGAGGACTTGAATTAGAATCATATAAAGTAACGTTTAGAGAAATATACTTTATTGAAAAGGATGGAATTAAAACAATAAGATTTGAACTTAGTTTTGTAGGATTTTATGAGAATATGAAACTTAAGATTGCTTTTAATCCTAAAGAAAACTTTAGTAATGTAGAATTTTTAATATTCAATGAAGATAGCATAGATGTTAAAATTTTCAATCATATAGTTCATATTGTAAATTACTTTTTAGAAGACATAGAAGGAATAACAAACTCATCATTTACAGTTGATACTAACAGAACTAAAATAATAGATTGGCTTTTAGAGTTAGAATATGAGAATAAAAAAGGATTTATAAATGCTTATGACAATTTAAATTTTGGAGTATTTTTATTAGAAAAAAAATTAATGCCTAAAAATTAAGCATTTTAATAACTTTTATGTGCTTATTAATTACTACGCCAATAATATATGCGAACGGCGGCAACTACATACACACTAAGCGCTTGAAACATAGCAACAATATGTAGATAACATACTGAGAACATACACTTACAATTTAATAGCAATTTTATGAGTCAAAAACATTTGTCCACCTTTGGTTGTACAAATAAATCACGAAATCGTGGTATACTCACTTACGATGGAGTACTGGCTCTAAAGTGCCTAGAAGTTGAAAGACCTTTTTTGGTCTTTTTTCTTTTGCAGAAATATTTGTAGTAGTCTAAAAGATAAAAATGTAACACAAGCTCGTGTTACTAAAATTCGATTGGAGAGATATTTGTGAAAAAAAAGAGCAAAAACAAAATGCCAGACACTTATCAAAAGTGGGAGAGGTCTGGACAGTTAGATGAGAAACTTGAAGGAATAAGAGAACTAGTTTCTAAAAGAGTATCAGAAGGAAAGATTGCTGAGTATTTAGGTATTAGTCAAAAAACATTAATTAGACTTAAAAAAGTATATCCTAAAGTAAACGCGGCAATTGATAAAGGTAGAGAAGATTTAAGACATGAATTAATTGATTCTATTTATAAATCTGCTGTGGGTTTTACTATTGAAAAGGTAACAAGCACTATTGAAGAAACAAAAGCAGGAACTAGAAAAAGAGTAGTTAAAGAAGCAATCTATCATAAGCCAGAAACAAAAGCTGCAATTTATTTATTAACTCTAACATTTGGTGATGAGTATCATGAAAGAAAAAGAGAGATTGATCTAATGGAACAAAGGCTAAACGCTGGCGATGAAGTTTGGATTAGTGATAAAGGTGAGGTTGCAGTAGTTGAACCTGAATATAAAAGAAGTAAGAAGGAGAAAAAATAGATGAAGATTATTTTAAGGGATGTGTATGATTTAAATGAATATGAGAATAATCCGAGACATAATGATGAAGCAGTAGATGTTGTTGCTGAATCTATTAAAGAGTTTGGATTTAAAGTTCCTATCATTATTACTAGTGATGATGTTATTGTTGCTGGTCATACAAGACTAAAAGCTGCTAAAAAACTAGGACTTAGTGAAGTTCCTTGTATTGTTGCAGATGATTTAAATGAAGACCAAATTAAAGCATTTAGATTAGTTGATAACAAAACATCTGAGGTTGCTACTTGGGATTTCTTAAAACTTCAAGAAGAACTAGATAATATCGATTTAAATTTAGTTAATTTTGGTTTTGAAGATATATACGATGATATTCCAGATAATGCAACAGATGATGAGTTCGATGTTTTTGATGAAGTTCCTGATGAACCAGAATCAAAAAGAGGAGACCTTTATGTGTTAGACGGACATAGAGTCCTTTGTGGTGACTCAACTTTAAAAGAAGACGTTGATTTATTAGTAAATGGCGTTGAAGTTGATATGATCTTCACAGATCCACCATATAACGTAGATTATGAAGGAACTGCAGGAAAGATCCAAAATGACAAGCAAGAAGATAGTGATTTTTATGAATTCTTATCAAAAGCATTTAATAACATGTTTGCTCATACTAAAAAGGGTGGTTCAATTTATGTTTGTCACGCAGATACAGAAGGATTAAACTTTAGGAATGCATACAGAAATACTGGATATAAACTTGCTTCATGTTTAATATGGGTTAAAAATGCATTAGTTTTAGGTAGACAAGATTATCACTGGAGACATGAGCCAATTCTTTATGGATGGAAAGAAGGAGCAGCACATTTCTTTGTAGATGATAGAACTCAAGATACTATCTGGGAATATAACAAACCTAAACGAAATGAAGACCATCCAACAATGAAACCACTAGAATTAGTAGGAAAAGCAATAAGTAATTCATCTAGACCAAATGAAATCATTCTAGACCTTTTTGGTGGAAGTGGCTCAACATTAATTGCAGCAGAACAACTATCAAGAAAAGGTTATTTAATGGAGCTAGATGAGAAGTATGTAGACGTAATTGTTAAGAGATATTTAAAAAGTACCGTAGGTAAGGAACTCCAAAACGCTTATCGCGTGCGCGCAGGGAAAAAAACCTACCTAAAAGACATTGAAGCATTTAATATAGAAGAAAACTCTCTATAGTGAAAAATTGACTTGCTATAAAGAAAAAGTTATTTTAATATGCT